>Ga0079226_10002586_pt1 | contig 13986 bp, 6 predicted proteins | sample Poulit2014_FD_76345 | JGI IMG/M metagenome (GOLD analysis project Ga0079226, IMG submission 76345) | Agricultural soil microbial communities from Georgia to study Nitrogen management - Poultry litter 2014 | ecosystem: Environmental > Terrestrial > Soil > Agricultural land | place: USA: Georgia... | reverse complement strand
CAGCGAGGCGGATCCCCATAACAGGTCGAGAAAAGGGGGACGCCCCTCGTGGGGTTCGCGCCAGAGCTGGTGTTCCGGGTAGAGGTCGGCAACGGTTCGAAGTATCGCGTAGCCGAGTGTGATGGGTTCGAAGTCTGTGGGGCTGACCAGGTGGATCTGTGCGCCGTGGACGGTTTCGTTAGCCCACTTCGAGAACGTCGGGCGGAACACCGCTTCACGAATCAGGACGCCGGGTAGATCTTGGTCGCGTAGCGCTTCTGCTAGGCGGCCATCAGTCCATGCGGCGCCAAAGAGTTCAAAGGGTTTCGTGGTACCTCGCCCCTCGGACAGCGTCGTACCTTCGATCAATCCCATGGCTGGGTAAAGATGGGTGGAGGTCATCGTCGGCATGTTGGGAGACGGAAAGACCCAGGGGGAGCCGGGCGGCATGCTTCCGTCCGATCCAGAGAGTTCGATGATTTCAAGGTCGGCTGACTGGCCGGCGATTGCTGAAATATGGGAGGCGTTGAACCAGCGCGCGAGTTCTCCCAGCGTTAATCCGTGTTGGAGGGGAATGGAAACTCGGCCAATAAAACTTGCGCAACTGCTCTCAAGTCCCGGCCCCACCTCTCGGCGTCCTAGTGGGTTGGGGCGGTCCAAGATTGTTACGCGCCGTCGTGTCCGAGCGGCTGAACACAGCAGGTCGAACATGGTCCACATGTAGGTGTAGAACCGGGTTCCAATATCTTGCAAATCAATGACGACGTGCTCGGCGCCAGAGCGCTCAAGCAGTTCGTCGAGTCCGGATCCTTCAATCTGATAGGTGTCAAGAACGGGCAGTCCCGTTCTGGTGTCGACGCCATCTCCGTCGCTGTAGCCGGCTTGAGCGGCTCCCCAGTACCCGTGTTCCGGGGTGAGTAGTGAGGTTATAGGGGCTTCTGCGCGTAGCAGCGCATCCACGCCGCGCCCTAAGTCCGCAGTCACTGACGTGTAATTCGCGCATAACGTTATTGGCTCGCTACCCAGAAGCGAGGGGTTTTCCAAAACCCTGTCTAGTCCGGTACGGATCTGCCCAACCGATGTCACCATTGACTCCTTTTCCATCGGAATGGCAATACCTTACGTAGACATCCCCTGATATGTCAATAACTTACTTTCATGAAGTGCGAATGATGAGAAAATTATTAACCCAGAGTGCGAAGATGGTGCGAAAGGTGACTATTGCGCTGGGGAGGACAGGCGTCTATGCGGGCAGGGTTCGTCCCATGATGAGGCCCCACGGGAGGTGTTTTTGTGTTCGAAATCCGACGCTTTCATAAAACCCGATGGCGGATATATTGCGTTGTCCCACGCCAAGATGGACGCCGGCGGCGCCAGTCGCAGACAGCGCTTCCAGGGTGGCATTCAGGAGGCGTCGACCATTTCCGCCGCCCTGCGCTTCGGGTAACAGGTTGATGTGAATGTGCGCGGGATAATCGGCTAGCAGGGAGGTGTCTGTGTGATTTGGTGTGTGAATGATTCGCATCATTCGCGCATCGAGAGAGTCGTCATCGGAAACTGGCTGTTCATATTGAGCGCGCAAGTGTGGCCACCACGAGGTCTCGCTGCGTTGTTCAAACCCTGCTGTGTCGGCGGCTGCTACGCAGTACCCACCCGGTGTGCCATCGTCTTGGCGCAAGACTCGCACCAGGTTTGGTTCAAGCTCGAGATAGGCACCTAAATATACGTGTCCGAGCAGGTGAGGGTCGGCGATCTTGTCTGACGCATCGCCGCCTGAGTCCCCGGTACGAAGGCAGATGTCGTAGAGCGCATCACGATCTTCTGGGCGATAAGTGTCAACGGTGAAGGCGGAGGTGCCTTTTCTGGGGCTGGCTTTGACGGGAGTCGTGGATTCAACTTCGCGAGTGAGGTCTTGAAGGCTTGGTAGTTTCCAGTCCGCGTTGTGCGCGGCAAGTCGGGCGGCGCCGATGACCGGATACTGGGCATCAAAAATCTCTCTGGGTGCCAGTTGATTAAGAATCTGGTGCCGAATCGGCCCGGAAGTGGTCAGAATCGAGCCGGCTAAGACTATTGATTCAACGCCAGGAGAGGCGACCGAGTTGTAGGTCTGTAAAAGCTCGGCAGCGGCTCGCTCAGTGATGCGCTCGGCAACCGGGTCGCCTTCGGCTGCGAGGTGGGTGACTTTCGTGGCGAACGCGCCCCACTGAGGTGCCGATATGTCGTGGACTAAACGGACCAGATCCTGCCTGGCATCGCCTGTAGATTCGGTGTGCTCGGAGGCGAAGTCCGCAGCCGCTGAGGTGAGTTTTGTTGGCTCCCCACGTCCGTCTAATTCCGCCGCTGCGGCGCGCAAGCCCTCGCGGGCTAACCAAATCCCGCCGCCTGTATCACCAAGTAGCCAGCCCAGTCCATCGCTGCGGCCCTCTTGCTTGAGCTCAGAGATTCGGAACGCTACGGCTCCCGTGCCGGCCAGCAAAACCACGCCGTTTTTTGTGGGGGAGGCTGCGGCAAACGCGATAAGCGGGTCAGGGACTAATTCCAGATGTGATGGCGCTAGGTCTGCTTGGGCTAAAGCATCGGTGAGTGTCTTTTCGGTTCGTTCTTTTCCTGCTGGCCCGGCGCCGGCCACTCCCGCGACGCAGGCGGTCACGGTTACTTCCCGGCTTAAAGTGGACTGCAGGTGAGTGGCAATAGTTTGCGCCACCGCTTTCAGCGCCTGGGAAGCAGCGGTGGGAGAGGAGCGAAAATTGGCCCCCGGGCCAGAGATGAGAGTGATCAGTTGCCCGTTTTTATTAAGGACGGCGGCGCGGGTCGAAGTTCCTCCGGCATCAATCCCGATCACCACTTCAGCGGGCGATGTTTGGTGTGAAATCTCCATCAATTTCTCAGCTTCCCTGTAGGTTTAATAATTTACATAAAGCAGGTATCTATGTAACTATATTCCAGAATCGTTTCAAGGGAGAAGATTGTTGTGACTGCAGCGCCTGCCGATAAAACACTACGACGCCTCGTCTTAGGGGTCCTGCTGCCGGGTTTTTCGGGAACGAAGGCGCCCGAATGGCTGCTGGAAGCTGCGCGCGAAGGCCTAGCCGGTGTGGTGCTATTTGCACAGAACACTCCTGATATTCCCACCACTCGACACCTCACGGATGAATTACACGATCAAGGACCTCTTCTCGTCATGATCGACGAAGAAGGGGGAGACGTGTCAAGAATGCAGGCGGTGCACGGCTCCGCCCTACCCGGCGCAGCGGCCTTGGGTGCGGTTGATGATGTGGCTTTGACCCGCAAAGCCGGGGGAGCGATTGGTGGCATGTTGTCCGCCGCCGGAATCGACGTGGATCTCGCGCCCGTGTTGGACGTCTCCTCCGAGCCCACCAACCCGGTGATTGGTGTGCGGTCTTTCGGTGCTGATTCAGCACAGGTTGCGCATCACGGGTCCGCTTTCATTGCCGGATTGCATGATGTAGGTATTGCTGCCTGTGCGAAACACTTCCCAGGGCATGGCGCTACTAAAACTGACTCTCATCTGGAACTACCGCTGCTGGACGTTTCGAAAGAACTCTTGCTTGAACGAGACGTGGCCCCGTTCGCTGCTGTCGCGCATCACAGTCTTGATGCGCTGATGACCGGGCACCTCCACATTCCCGCAGTTGGACCCAAGCCGGGCACTTTGGAGCCGGCAGTAACGAGGCTGGCACGTGACTTGGCTGGTGGTAGGGACCGTCCGATCATCACGGACGCTTTGGACATGGCAGCCGTTGCCGGCACTGACCAGGAAACCTTTGGCGAAGCATGCGTGCAGGCACTCGAAGCTGGCGCTGACCTCCTGTGTTTAGGCACCACCGCAGACCGTGACGACAAAGCGCTCTTTGCCCGCGCTCTAGACGCTGTCACCAACGCCGTGGAACAGGGCCGAATTACGCGTGAAAGCCTCCAGCAGGCTCATGAACGAACCGAACACCTGCGCTCCCGAATCCAGAAGTATCGCAACGGAGAACACAGTCCTTCATCCGAGGCAGCCGAAGAAAATGCGCGCAGTGTTGGAGAAGAAATCGCGCGCCGCGCGGTCCGAGTCGAGCACGGTGACGTAGCCCGCTCCGGACCCTTCATCCTGGTTGACCTCAGACGCCGAGTTAATCACGCAGCGGGACGGGTCTCATCAGCATTCGCCCGCGCCCTGGAACGCAAAGTCGGTGAAGCCCGAGTGCTCACACCGGGTGTTCCAGACTCCGAGCCAATCGCGGAGAGCCTCCATAACACGGACGGCTACGACATCATTGCGTTAACCCGAGAACCCCTGGCTGATGAAAGTGAACAACACGACCTAGACGCCGTATTGAACGCACGGCCCGACACCGTCGTCGTCCATGGTGGGACCGAACCGGCCGCACCCACAGCCAACAACGTGATACTCGCGCACGGGGTAGGACGCGCGAACGCAGAAGCAGTGCTCAACCTGATTCTCGCCGACTGACTCGCTAATTGCGCCGCGACCAGTGGACGTGAGAAGCCAACCATTAGTTACCTTTACAAGAGCAATACCAGCTCTACGACTTAAGGAGAACCCTGTGGAACTCAGCAAAGATAAAGGTAACCAGTTCGTTGAAGAAACCCAATCCCCGGAGAGCGCCGCAGCCTGGAAACACCAGCTCGACGAGTTCGCCCCGGGAGCATCCGACTGGGTAGTTGAAGCAGTATTCGGCGGAACCTACCAGCGCGAAGGAATCGAACTGCGCGACCGCCAGATCCTGAACATGGCGGCGCTCGCGGCCATGGGCGGTACCGAACCGCAACTAACCGGACACATCAAGACGGCAGTGGACGTCGCCGGCATGTCGAAGGAAGAAGTTGCTGAATGCTTCGTCCACCTCATGCCCTACATCGGCGTACCAAAAACTCTCGCCGCAATGCGCTGCATGAAGACCGCTTTCGACAGCTGAACTTCTAGAAAACGTTTGCTTCGGAGACTTCTTCGTCATATGGCCGAAGAAGTCTCCGAACGCCGAACCTTTTACTTCGCAGGCAGGCTGTACCGCTGCGAGTCCAGCACAATCTCCTCAGAAACGAGTGCTCCATCTACGACGGCATTGACCCGCTCCGCGACAGAGGCAATTAAGCGCGGACACCCGAGCTCGTTTGCGATATCGCGCGCGAACTCACTTTCAGCAACCGAGAACGCCTGCCCCAGAATATGAACGGCAGCGTTCTTGATCTCTTGGTAACTAACCTCGGTAATCGAACGATCAGCAGTTGATTTCACCACCCGATAGCCGCTCCACGTATCGGGCTCCATATCGTTCGCCCACACGAATTTACCGCCAGAATCCGTCACCCGGTATCGGCTAGTAATCAGGTTCTCTAAATCAGTCTGCTTCGCCTTACCGACCCGGGAATACGAACACTTCTTCGCCAGAATCTTCACCAAACGGTTCATCTCCACCGGCGCTTCGGTCTTTAAAACCTCATCAACGAAGCCGGCGATTTTCTGCGCATTACCGGAGATATTGTTCAACACCTTCTGCTCGGCTCGCGCCGTCGTATCGGCGGGAACAAAATCCTGACGAACACTGTGATGTTCCACTTCCGGTGTGCTGTTCTCCGCAACGCCCGGCGATGAGAATTCATCATCCACAAGGGGAGGCAGCTCGGGAAGATCAGGCGCAGGGACGGGCTCGTCGTCCGCAATAGAATCACCAGCATCAACAGAAACTCGGTCGGCCGACTCATCCTCGGAAACCGGCGGAGAAGCGTCAGGTTCCGGTTCAGAAGCGGCGACCTCCACGGCGTCCACTATGCGCTGGATTTCCTTCTCCGAATCGCGCAACCAAGCCGGCAACCACAAACGATGCACGTGCGGCCACTGCACCAGGTTCTCCAGAAGATGGGGGAACCCTTCGCGATCGGAAACCGAATCCAAGCCCGCCCAACGAGGCCCGTCCAGCAAGATCGCCAGCTGCCAATCCTCAGCGCCGGGCTGACGGACCGCCAAATCGACCTTTAAACGGGAAGCTCCCAGTAAAGGTTTCACTTCCAAACCAGCGTCATGCAGGCGCTGCGTTAATTCGGAGATGATCCGGCCATGCTGCGAAGAGTCATCCACGACCTCCTGAGTAGCAGCGTTCCAGTCTTCAATGGACTCCATGTAGGCGCGCAAATGCTTCATACCCACGGACTTAGTGCGGCGTAAGTCAATATCGGAGGCCTTAAACGAGGTGAATAAAACAATCTCGCTGCGCGCACGCGTGATCGCAACGTTCAGGCGCCGCTCGCCACCCTGTAGAAGCAGAGGCCCGAACTGCAGAGGCAAAATACCCGTCTCTGGATCAACCGAATAAGCCAGAGAGAACATCACCACATCGCGTTCATCGCCCTGCACGTTCTCCAAGTTCTTCACGAACAACTCTTCGCCGTCCGTGCGATTCAGGGCGTGCTGGACAGCTAAATCTTCGCTCTCTTCCAACAGCGTCAGAATCAAGTCACGCTGTTGAATATTGAAGGTGACGACCCCGAATGACTCACCGCGATGACTTGGGTCGTTAAGACGGCGAGTTATTTCAGCGATGATTGCATCGGCTTCGTCCTGGTTCGTGCGTGACTTACCGCGATCAAACAGCCCACCCACGTGACGTAAATGAACACGAGCATCATTAATCCTCGGGCTGGGCAGAGTGATCAGCTTAGAGTCATAGTAGAAATTGTTAGAAAAGTTGATCAGGCTCTCATCGGACGACCGGTAGTGCCATGACAGCCAATGCTGCGGCAGTCCCGACTCCACGGCCTCACTCAAGATGCTTTCTAAATCCCCGACAACCACCTCATCACCGGTGTCATCCGGGTCATCGACGCTGGTGCGCACCTCCATCACGCGGGTGGGCGGCATCTGCTTCGAATCTCCCACGACCACGGCCGACTTGGCCCGCCCCAGCGACCCAACCGCTTGGGGAACACGAATCTGCGAAGCCTCATCAAAAATCACGACATCAAAGGTGATCGACGCCTGATCCAAGAAGTGTGCGACGGACCCTGGGCTCATCAAAAAGCACGGCGTGAGCGATAAAATCGCCTGCGGATACCGCTTCGTCAGTTCCCGGAAACTGTACCCACCACGTTTACGTTCAATCTGGCGCTTCAACTCAGCGACCTCCCCACGCAACACACCGGGTGGGAAGGGACGCTGATTAATAATGAGTTCGGGAAGCTTCGTCTTCAACAGGTGCCTAATCACCTCAGCCTGCTGGTTATACCCGGCACCGAGACGATCCAAATGCTCTGAATCGTGGTAATCCACCCCGGCCCAGGCAGAACGCTCCTCAAAAGAGGTGCGTGCGATGCCATGGCCAAAGGCCGCCACCGCGTCACTGGGAGCAATCTCGCCGCGCAGTAGTTGAGACGCGAAATCCGTTAAGCCATGCTCAACGAGTCGATCGACGTGCTGGTTGACTCGCGCCATCCGCTGCCATGAGGTGAAGTTGCGGCGCTGCAGATCATCGACCCAGGTCGTGCTCGCAGCCTTCCAGCTATCGACCCAACTGTCTTCACGAGACGACGCCCAAGAGGACAATTGCAGTTCTCCCGGTGAGAGCACCTTCAGCCACGCACCCCAAACTCGCGCTAACTCAATAACCGTCGGGTGATGGTTTTGAGTAGATAGCAGGCTAGAAAGAGCGTGCGGCGCTTCACTATTTACAGCGGCGTACGAGTGGGTAAGGGACAACTGGTTTTGCACTAATTCTGCTGCGCTGGGATGCCACGGCCTCCACTGATCAGGAAGCGAAATGATTCGGGTATTGCGCAGTGATTCAAGCAGTTCAATCCCGGCGGCCTGAGTCTGATTGATGTCGCGAAGGGCCGCGACCGCCGCGTGAGAATCATATGTGGCTGACGTGTGACGGGAGTGGTTGGCTAAGAACTGACGTTGCTTGCGCAAGCGGAAATCGGATAAAAACTTATTTTCTAACCGCTCAGCGCGGGCCAAGTGTTCACCCAGTTGCGGCTCATCAAATACGTGCTCGTTAAACACGCCGAGCACCTGCTGATGCGCGGAAAAGAAGCTCTGCATCGCATCAGTAACGTTGCGCTCATGCTCGCGCCAATTTTCTTCATTCAGATCAGAAATGCTGTTCAGCGGCGGGAGCTCGTGAAGATTTTCCAACACGTGAGTAACCGGCTGTAACGTATTCGGCCCGGGGAAGCCGTTGAGCGTCTGCTCGAGATCGGCGTCTGCTTCCACTTGCTTTAGTAATTCTGCGAGTTTCTCGGCAGTTTCTAGCGCTTGAGCCGAGGAGGCAGAGTCAGGCTCCGCGCATGCTAGAAGCCAGGGGTGAGCGGGACGTAATTCTCCGGCAGCGACCTGACTGAAGTCCACGACAACGTCAATGATTGCGTCGACATCGTGCTCAGTTTCTAGCCACGAGAGCGGAATGTTTGCGGCCGGGACGTCGTCATTGTCATTTAGTTTCTGATAGGAGGTCCACAGCGATTCACCGGCGGAGTTTTGCTGATGAATTCGCTCCGGATACTGATTGAGCTCTCGGATCAGCCCAGCGAGTTTGCCGTGTTCGATCCGCCAGTCGCGCTGGTGGCCGTTCGCTGCATCGGAGTGTGCTTCGGGAGTTTCTAGTGAGCGGGCTAACTGGTCACGAATTGAGGACATGGCCTGGTTTTTTCCATGTAATTCTAGGGCGAACTGGCTTAAGCTCGTGGCATCAAGGCGTTTATTCACCACATCGAGTGCCGCCTGTTTTTCGGCCACAAACAGCACGGTCTTCCCGGTAGAAATCAGGTGCGCGATCATATTCGTGATCGTTTGCGACTTACCTGTCCCTGGTGGTCCTTCTAAGACGAAAGATTCCCCGTTCGCTGTTCTAACCACTGCCTCCATCTGGGAACTATCCGCCGGGACCGGCAGTAGGAGGTCCTCTTCGGCGAAGTCCGAGTTGGTTTCGACGGGCTGCGAGAACGTCTCACCGGGGCTGTGCACCAGGTGGTTAACCACACTGTTTTCCAACAGTTCTTCCCAGTTGTCGTTGAGATCGTTCCAAATCTGGAAGGTGGAAAACCGCAGGATCGCTAACGCCGCTGTTTCTTCAATACGGAAAGGAACTCGCTGCTCAACAAACTGTTCCCGCAAGTCTTTCAGTGCGGTATTAATCGCAATTCCATGCTCGTCGGTGGGCGGCTCGTTGAGCGCGTCGAACGCCACCCCGTGCACATTGCGCAACCACTGAATCAAACAGCGGTTGGGTGTCGCGATTTCCTCACCATCGATCCTGATGCTGTAGGGAGTGATTTTGCCGCCGCGTAACTTAACCGGCAGCAGATAGAGCGGAGCGCGAGCCTCATCGCCGTTGGGTTTGGTGAAAACCAGGTGCCCCAGGGTGATGTACAGGTAGTTACTCCCGGTTTCTTGGGACAGGGTGTGGGCGGTGCGTTGTAATTTCTGGAGTTGACGTTTAGCCCGCGTGGTTGCTGAGGAAATAAAAACCTGTCGGAAACTGCGGAACATGAACCTTAGTTCACTCTCAGCAAGTTCTGATGCTGCGGTGATCCCCTTGGCTACGTGCACTTCCGACAAGGCGTCGTTGGCTAACAACGTGACCTTTTTGCCCGCATGAAGGACGTCGTCTAGCTCGGCGAGTTGTCCGCTGGGCAGCAGTAACTCCACCAGGCGTTGGCCGCGGGGGAGGTTCAACAGCGGGTTGCGCAGGCTTAGGTCCAGCAGTTCGCGCTTCCAGTTTTTCACCCGCGCAGGAGCGGGATCTTCTTGCACCAGGTGGCCGGTGACGGTTTCATCAACGTCAAAGTCACTGGTTAAGTTACGCAGCGATGATCGAGCAACAAAGGGGCGTTCTTCAGCGGCCTCTTCATCAGATACGGGCGTGAAGCCCGCGCCTTCTGAGGTCACCATGGGCTTAATGCCGGTCATCCGGGCGCGAACCACGTCGGTTAACGCCCGCACCGTCTCGAACCGGCCGGTGAAGAACGAGTCCGCAAGTTTCACAGCAGCCTTGAATTTCACTTTCGAGCCGGGGTTGACCCCCGTCAGTTCCACCGGGATAACGAGGTTGCTGTCAACCAGGTTAGAAATCGTGTTGGGGTCGGTTGTGACGACGTGTTCGCCGTAGTACTCGGTGGCATAGAACCCAACGAATGCGTGCGTTTCTGTAATAAAAACGAGTGGATGGAGCCCCGCCGCTTCTAGAACGGCCGCGTACAGCACCGATAAGTCAATGCAGGTACCGAATTTTTGTTGCACCACTTGCCTAGTAGTGCGCACCTTTTGTCCCGTGTTTTCAAAGGACGCGGGCGGGTTGATGTAGGTAGCCTGCAGTTTACGTAACGCCTCGTAGAGTGCCCCAGCAATCTGATAGGCACGTCGGTTACCCCGCTGATACCCGTCGAGAGCGCCATCGCCGGTCTTGGAGTGGAGAAGGTCCGATGCGGCACGCAAAATCGGCGTGATCTCGTGAGCGTTAGGTTGAATAAAGGTTGCGAGGCTGCCGTGTAAACCAGGGAAGTTGAGGAACTCATTGGTGGCGCGGAATTCCAACGGAATTTCCATGGCGATCTCTTCCACCATTTCGCCGGAGGAATACTCCTGGGTGACGGTAACGGTGATGTTCCCGTGCGTGGCTTCTTGGAGGTCACTCAAGACCGCGGAGAACTCGTTCTTCTGATTGACCTCACCCTCAAGTTTCACTGTGGATCCCGGAGTGTGAGGCCCGGCAACTAAGAGTTGAAGGTTGGAAGTGCGGTCATTGGCTGCGGTGGCGAGGTGGAAATCAATCGTGAGATCGCCGGCCGGTTCACTGCCCTGGTTCACGATAGACACCGAGCGAATGAGGGGAAAACCGGAAAGAGTTAACGCGTAATTTGGTTCCTTGTGATGCTCAATCTGGATGCGAAGATCCTGGCTGTGAGCAACCGAAACATCGTAAATCTCTGCGTTTTCCAACTTCGTCCCTCAATAATCAACACAACATAGGCTGGGCCAGTCTAGTGAACACCGGTGACTTCCCGGGTTACCTGCGTCACGATGCATCGGGCGCGTGATCGATCGCCAGAAACTGATGCACCGTCTGGAGTAGAAGTCCGGCCTCTTTCTTGGCCGAGAAGTCGGAGTCGGTTGCGGCGCGTTCTAAAAATCCGTCGGAAAATATTTGTAGCCACGACGCGATGCGCTCGGCAGAAATGTCGGTACGAACTTGACCGCGTTGGACTGCGCGGCGAACCCACGTGGCTAATAACTCACGTTGCGCACGATCATCGGCTGACAGTACTTCGGCGACCTCAGGGATAGTGAGAGTTCCTGCAACGGCCTGAAGAAAACCGGGCACACGTTCATCTTGCGCATCAGTAATGACGCGGTTAAAAATCTTTTCGATTGCTTCGAGCGGGTCTGATAGCGACTGCAGTTGTTGCCCGAACTCTTCGGTTTCACCTACGCCGAGTTTCAGGATCGCCAATAAAACGTCGAGCTTTTTCGGGAAGTAGTGAAAGAAGGTGCCGGAACTGATCTGCGCTTGTCGACATATAGCCGCCGTGGATGCTCCTTGATAGCCGTATTGGGCAAAAGTGGTGAGTGCGGCATCAATAATGTGCAGGCGGCGCGCCTCATGTTTTTCGGCATCGATGGGGCGAGCCATCACAACGACCTACGTACTTGTACTTGGTCTCTGCGTCGACGGGCAACAAGTCCCGCGCGCATCAATTCATCTTCCGCACGTTTCAACGTCTCTGCGTCCTTCTCCCGTGAATACTCTCGAAGCAGACGGTGTTCAGAGCTAGTGAATTCGGGATGACCATCGAGCCACTTAACGTATTCAGCTTCGAAGGGGTCGCCCTTTTGCCACGGGTAGCCATGATCGATCAGATTCTTTTGAACATCCGGGGCGGGTAATGCGTCGTCATTTAATTTATGGCGCACGAGACCGTCGTGATCGAGGAAAACTAACAGTTTCCCATCGCGGTAGACGCTAGAAATGTCTGCCTTAGAAATCCAGCCCGAGTAGCCATCTTGTGAATACTCCAGATGATCCTCGGTAATGGTTAGGGTCAACGCTTCGTTTGCTGCAGCTCTGCCCACGTATAGAGCACCTATGACCCCCAATCCGGCCATGATCGGTACCGACCAGGTGAAGGGAAGGTCAGCTACTAGCCGGACTAGCCCGGGCGTGGGTAGAGGAGAGGAATCCAGGCCCTTGATGAGTGCTCGCCCTAGTGGTGGGAGTGCGAACCCCAACCCGATGGCGACAGCCAGCGTGCCGGCTCCCAGAGTCGGCGGGATAGCGCGGTGCTGTTGCAGAGTAGCGTCCTTCATAGTTAGTAGAGTAATTGCTCTAATAACTCTTGTCGAGGGGGCCATCGCTAAAAATCACATTCACCAAGTGGCCCGTATGCCAGGCACGTGTTGAGATTGAATATGGCTGGAACGTGGCAAACTCGCGCAGAAAATCACCACACCGACCTCTCTAAGGAGACGTTGCAGACAATCCATCGGTGGTGGCGGGCCGCTAACTATTTATCGGTGGGCCAGATTTACCTGATGGATAATCCACTGCTGCGTGAAGAGTTACAGCCCCAACACATTAAGCCTCGACTTTTGGGGCACTGGGGGACCACGCCAGGTCTGAACTTCCTTTACGCTCACATCAACCGGATCATCTCCGAGAGATCTCAAGAAACTCTGTACATTACCGGCCCCGGACACGGCGGCCCTGCCGTGGTGGCTAGCACCTACTTAGAAGGCACCTATTCGGACATCTACCCGCACATCGGGCAAGACGAGACGGGCATGGCCCGACTCTTTAAACAGTTCTCATTCCCCGGCGGCATTCCGTCACACGCCGCACCAGAAACCCCCGGCTCAATCAATGAAGGCGGGGAGTTGGGCTACTCGCTTTCACACGCCTACGGAGCGGTGTTCGATAATCCCGATCTACTGGCTTTTACGGTCATTGGTGATGGTGAGGCCGAAACGGGGCCGCTATCGACCGCGTGGCATTCCAATAAGTTCCTCAACCCCGTACAAGACGGGGTCGTGTTGCCGATACTGCACCTCAACGGCTATAAAATCGCTAACCCGACCGTGTTCGCGCGCATTCCCGAAGAAGAACTGCTGAACCTCATGCGCGGCTACGGTCACCACCCCCACATCTTCACGGCCGGGTTTGATGATGAAGACCCACTGTCTTTCCACCGCCGCTTCGCTGAACTGCTCGACAAAGTCATGGATGAAATCGCCGAAATCAGAAGCCAAGCGCTCAAAGAGTCATCCAAGAACCCCAACGGGGAACTCACCCGCCCCACCTGGCCCATGATTATTTTCCGCACCCCCAAAGGGTGGACCGGCCCCAAGGAAGTCGATGGGAAACAAGCTGAAGGCACGTGGCGCAGCCATCAAGTGCCGCTGGGTGGAGCGCGCGAGGACTCCGATCACCGGCAACAACTCCTCAACTGGCTCAGTTCATACAATCCCGGTGAACTATTCGACGACAACGGGGCGCCGGCCACTGATATCGCCAACATTGCGCCACCACACGGGCTGCGCATGGGTGAACTACCAGCAGCCAACGGCGGTTTATTGCGTAAGCCGCTGGAACTTCCCGACTTTCGTGACTTTGGTGTCGACGTCCACACGCCGGGCAGTGAAAGATCAGAAGCCACCCGGGCATTAGGAAAATGGCTCGCCGCAGTCGCTGAAGCCAACCCCGACATTTTCCGAATATTTGGTCCCGACGAAACCGCCTCAAATCGGCTCCAAAACCTCTATGACGTGACCGGGAAGCAGTGGATGGGGGAGTATGAAAACCCAGACGTGGACGAGAACCTGGTCCGCGCGGGCCGCGTCATGGAAGTTTTAAGTGAACACCAGTGCCAAGGCTGGCTGGAAGGGTTTTTACTGACCGGACGACACGGCGTCCTTAATTCCTACGAGGCATTCGTCCACATTGTCGACTCGATGTTCAATCAACACGCCAAATGGCTCAACGTCACCAACCACTT
>Ga0079226_10002585_pt1 | contig 13986 bp, 17 predicted proteins | sample Poulit2014_FD_76345 | JGI IMG/M metagenome (GOLD analysis project Ga0079226, IMG submission 76345) | Agricultural soil microbial communities from Georgia to study Nitrogen management - Poultry litter 2014 | ecosystem: Environmental > Terrestrial > Soil > Agricultural land | place: USA: Georgia... | reverse complement strand
TGATGTGCTGGAATCGGAGCTGGGCAATATAAGCCGGGGCATGAACGTGCAGCTGATCTCTCCGGGGGGAGAACAACTACAGGGACAGGTAGCAGCGATCCAGCCGGTGGTGAATACCGATACCAAAACCGGGACTGTAATTGTACGGGCCGGTAACAGCAAGCAGCTGCTGCGTCCGGGCATGACGGTAGAGGGACGCATCCAAACGCTGCAACAGGATGGAAAGGTGCGGGTAGCCCGGTCGGCAATTTTGTCGCGGGATGGGGGACGGACTCTGCTGTTTAAACTGAATACCGAAAATAACCAGGTCGAGTGGGTATATGTGGAACCGGCAGCCCAGAACAGCGAGTGGACTATTTTGAATCACGAAGAGATCGCCCCCGGAGACACCATTGCCGTCGATCGTCATTTTGCATTGAGTCACCTTCAGGCGGTGGAGCCCCGGCTTCAGCTGGGCAACCTGGAAGGTACACCCGCCCCGGCAAATTAGAAAAGTCGCGGATGCGCATAAATTAACCGAATATCCTCGTGTATGATAGCAGTCAGGATTTCTTCAAGAAATTCAGTGTTAACGGAGAATTGCTATGGATAGAAAAAGGGTTGTTGAAGGACGGACTGTGGATTAGGTCCGACAGGATTATCTCATACAATAATCATATGTATCTGGGAGTCCAGGAGAGTGGGGCGGGAATCGACTGGAAATCCAGGACTATTGTCATGTATAATGGCGATGGCCAACTTTCTTCAACGTTTGGGGCCTATGATCCGGATCTGAAAGGAGGGAAAAACAAGGAGCTTTATATTAATTTAAACAGTATCAGCCTTGATCCGGCAGGTTCTAAAATATTTACCACCCACCGTACTTCTCCGTATATTCAGACATTCGATGCAAATACGGGAGATCAAATATCGCGCTTTGGTTTCGTATCAGATCACTTTAAAATCAGCAATGACAAGCCCAGCATTTCAGACCCCCGGCCGATTCGAAGAAAGAAGAATCTAAAACAAAGCTTTGTGGGTGAGAGCTTTGTTTCGAATACGTACTTCTTCTTCCATCATTTTCACTGGACAGAAGAATTCTGGCAACTTCAGGATCCTAATGCGAAGCCCCATTTTCTGAATGTTTTTCAAAAAGATAAACCCCATGCATTTTTGGGAGAGATAGCATTGCCATATATGCCTCTATACATTTCGACAAATAATGAGGCGTATCTATTGGAGAATGACAATCCTGAGAACTTTACTATAGGAGTATATAAGGTATCCGGAATTTAAGCTGTTTGTTATAGTAGTATATCCCCCTTTTGGACCAAGTCTTTGATGATATTTTAATATGGAAGCTTAAATGCATTATCCTTTTGAAGTATTTGTTTTTTACATTGTCTTTTATACTGGTACTTTGCACGTTGGTAAGTTGCCAATCTGAATCCTCATCCATCCCCAGTGTTGAAGTCATAGAGCTTGAGGATTACGAAACAATCTATGAGTTTCAAGAGATCCAATTCGATTCAACTGCGATACTTTCACCATCGATAATAACGTACGATGATCAGTCGAATCTTTATGTTTATGATCGACAGCGGGGCAAGGTGGTTGAGCTTGATAGTGTTGGGGATATTGTTAATGAGTATGGACGAGTAGGCCGGGGACCTGGCGAGTTCCGGTTTATCAATAGGATTACCCTGCAGCAGAACGGCCTCTATCTTGTAGATCACTGGCAGTTCTTTATTCACAAATATAATCGTAAGGGTGAGCTTGTCTCTGCCATGAATTACGGATCGTATACAACAGGGGGGCAATCCATGCTGAATTTGCTCTCGGCCGTTGTTCCAGAGGGAATTCAGACAATTGATATTAATAATCGCCCCTATGTAATGCCGGAAGGAAAGGTGCTCCTGCCACTCGGGCGAGACAAGGTAGATCGGTCGATCTACGAGTTAAGAGATTGGGAAGGAAATTATCTGGCAGATATTGGAGAGGTCCCCGAAGGCAGTCTGTTCCTTCCTGAAGGCGGTGGGGATGTGTTTTTGTCCGCTATTGAAAACCGGGAAATTCCCGGAATCTTAAAGCGTCGGGCTTTTCCGGTGTCCGATCAGGCTAACCACGGGGAACTGTTTCTGATATATAGTGCGACCGCACGTATAGTAAAATATGATACAACCGGAACAAAGCTATGGGAGCGGAAAATCCAACCCACCCCCGAGATAGAGGCCGTCACTCGCGACTACTTCAAAACCATGGAAAAACAAAATAAGGCAAGCAATCAGCGTAATCCAGGTACAAATATTGGCATGCTCAGAAAATATACGGCGGGTGTCAGCAGCCCGGAAGGGGAGCTCTATTTGGCGACATATACGGATCCGGATACGACGGTATCATTTTCAGAATTATCAGAGCCGCTGTGGATACACCGGTTTAGCAGCGAAGGTGAGTTAGCCCGGAGATACAAAATGATTTCAGGTACAGGGACCAGTCTTCCGTCGGTTTTTGACATCGATTTTGACGACCGCCGAATTTTCGTAGTTACAAATAAAGCTGAAATAAGGGCCTATCCATTCTAACTTTAGTTATTTCAATATTGATGTTTCTATTATGAGCAGAGTAGCGTGTTACATGGTTTTTTTGTTTTTGTTAAACAGCTGTTCAAATTCTAATTCAACTGATCTGCCAGATCACATTCGAAAGTTAGATAATCTTACCGTACATACACCAGATAAGAAATTATATATAATAAAATTTCAACATGAACAGACATTCGGAAATACGGATGAAGATATAATTGGATCTTTGAATGATATAACTATTGATAAAGCGGGGAGAATATTCATAGCTGACGGGAAACAATTGCATATCAAGGTCTATGAGCCTGATGGACGTTTTTTGACCCGGTTGGGCCGTCAGGGGGAAGGACCTGGAGAATTTCTTGACATCTCCAGCATACAAGCTACCAAGAACCAATTGTTTGTCTATGATCGCAATCAACAAAGAGCCGTGGTATTCTCTATTGATTCTCTTACCTACAACTATACCATTAATCTTGCTGAAAACAGGGACCAATTTGATGAGCTTAGTGATGCGTATTTGCGCAATTTAAATGTCAGGAGCAATGATACGCTTCTTATGACATTTTCAACATCCAATTTCTCGGATGAAATGAATAATTGGGACAGTATTGAAAATACAGCTCTTTTCTATAATATGGATGGCAAGGGCCGGATTATATCAGAAAAACTGCTTGAAACGAAATCATCCATTCATATTTTAATTCCTTATGGAGCAAGAAGTGTAGGCACCCCCGTTTCTTTTACTGGTGAGTTGTTAACTTCTTTCTCGGATGATGGAGATATTTATGTAAATTGGTCAAATGATTTTCTGATCAAGGTTTACAATAATGGCGGAGAATACAAACACGCTTTTTACTACCCGCATGAGAAAATACCCTTGACAAAGGAAACAGCCTTAAACGTGGGAGTTCCAGAACGAACTATTGAAAATATGTCGTCGATGGATCTTTCCGAAACCTGGCCGGCCTTAAACTCCATGTTGATCGACGACGAAAACCGGTTATGGATTTCTACCATTGTTGATGACTTTGATGTATACCAGTGGTGGGTGCTGGATGCTGAGGATGGCAGCCTGTTAACCCAATTTACCTGGCCAAGGGAAAAACAGATTGAAGTGATTAAAAATGACAAAATCTACATACGTAAAACCGACGAAGATACTGGTCTGCAACAGATTGTGCGGTATAGTATTGAAATGAATTGAAGCTATGGGAGGATGTAAAGCTATAAATAAGCAATAAGAATTGATGACCGTCAATGCCAACAATAAGTGTATCAGCTTTTTTGAGTATGGGTGAAATGTTAGTGAATTATAGCACCGCATGAGAATCTGTGGTGGCTCTGGCGCTTGCGTCAGTTAAATGAAAATTAGTTATCTGTTGGCTCTTCGACAGAAAAAAAACTGAGTGGGCAAAATTCAGGGTTCTCAAAATTATATAATTTTGTTCTTTTTCTGTTATATTAAAATAAATATACTAATTTAATCATGTTTATGGTTAGCACGATAGTAAAAAAACAGGAATTGATTGACTGGATAGAAGAGCTTGAAGATCAGACACTGATTAATGACCTATGTGTCATTAAAGAGGAACATAGTTCATCTCTCAAGTGGGATGATCTTCCCTGCCAGGTTAAAAAAGATATCCGTGAGGGTCAAGCCCAGGCAAAAGCCGGAGAAGGACTAACCAGTAAAGAAATGTGGGAAGAAATAAATAAACGCCGGAAAGAACGTGCGTAGATGAAATCCTATCAACTTAGTTGGAAAACGAGGGCACTTAAAAGATTAGATGGGATTGTTGAAGAGATTTCAAAACGCTGGAATATTACTGCAGTTGATAATTATTTAGAAGCAATAAAAGAACGAGAACAGGTATTAACCCGATTCCCCGAAGCATTCCCACTTTTAAAGCAAGATGAGGGGATTCGAAGAACCATTATCAATGGTAGAACCGTTATTTTTTATGAAGTTGATTACCAAAATAACGTAGTTGAAATATTATCAGTTTATGATACCAATCAAGATCCGGATTCTTTTTCGTTAAGAGAATAGTTGTCTTCCTTTCTTTAGGGAATAAAAAACGGCAAGCTCTACATCCGTAAAACAGACGAAGAGACTGGCTTGCAACAGGTTATGCGGTACGGGATTGAAATAAATTGAAAGTGATAGTTGTTAAAAATATTTTGTGAATTCAATAACAAATATAATAATTCTGGGCCTTCTGTCTTTCTTTTTTTCCGGGTGTTCACAAACAGATTCGCCTGAAATTCCCGAGTATATACAAGAATTGGAAAATCTCACGATTTATTCCACAGAAGGCGAACCGGTTCTGGATATGCGGCTGATCCGCGATCAGACTTTCGGCTCTTCTGCTGAGCAATTAATTGGAAATGTAGATATCTTAGCTGTAGATTCGGAAGAGCGAGTTTTTATCGCGGATCTTGAGTTACGTACCATTCATATTTTTGATTCAGAGGGTCGCTACTTGAAACGACTGGGCAAAGGGGGGCGTGGGCCCGGTGAGTTTGTTATTGGTCCCGTGCCTTTCATTGGCTTGAACCGGTTGTTTGCATTTGATCCTACGCAGAGACGGATGAGCGTATTCTCCCTTGATTCGCTCACGTTTATCAGGGATTTCAATATGAATTTTGGTCATCCTCATAATCCGGAGAAACTTGCCGGTTTCTCCCTGCATCAATTAGTGATCATCAATGAAGAGGCGTTTTTAGCAATTTTCGACCCATTAAACACTATACCACCCAAGCTTCCGGGTCAAAAAATAGAAATGCAAAGACGGTATTACTTGGTGAACGGTGATGGAAAAAATATGGCGGACAAGCTATTGGAACAAAAAGGCAATATTTGGCTGACGGCAAGAATTGACGGTAGGGTTCAGATGGCAAAAAATTTTCCTTTTTTAGGAAAACCATTGTTGACTGTTTCTCCGGAAGGTCATCTATTTACAGCTTGGTCGGAGGATTTTCTAATCAAGGTTTATGACACTCAAGGAACATACAAGAATGCCTTTTATTATCCGTATCAAAAGGTTCCTCTGACGTGGGAATCGATTAATATGCACCTGAGTAATTTTTCGTCGGCATATGCAGCTGATTTTCGGCGGCAAGTAATTCGGCAAAATACTTTGCCCAAATCATGGCCGGCCATGAACGAAATTCTTGTGGATGATGAAAACCGCCTGTGGATTTCTACCATTATAGATGATCAGGAAGTCTATCAATGGTGGGTCCTGGATGCTGAGGATGGCAGCCTGTTAACCCAATTTACCTGGCCAAGAAAAAAATCTATTGAAGAAATAAAAAACGACAAACTCTACACCCGTGAAACTGATGAGGAGACTGGTCTGCAACAGATCGTGCGGTATAGTATTGAAATGAACTAAGATTTATATCGCTGGTAATTAATTTTTAATCTTGTTATGAGGGTTCTTAAAATTATATAATTTTGTTCTTTTTCTGTTATATTGAAATAAAGGTAATAAATTTATCCCCTTATGAGCGCACTAACAGCAAAGAAACAAGAACTGATAGATTGGATTGACCAGCTGGAAGATCAGGGTATGCTTGAAAACGTAGATATGTTAAAAAAAGCTTCGGAAGGTACTGACTGGTGGGATGAAATATCGGACTCCGAAAAGGAAAGCATTAAACAAGGAAGAGAAGATATAAAAGAAGGACGTACTATTTCAAAGAAAGAGTTTCTGAAAAAACATGCCCACCGATTTTAGTTATTTTTTTTCAGATAGAGCAAATCAAGAGATTGATACTAAACTCGCTTATATTGAAAAACACTGGAATAAAAAAACAGCCAATAAATTTTGGATTGACCTCATTCAACGTATTGACTTAATAACCAGAAATCCTACAGCGTTTAAAAAATCGGATAAGTATCATGGAGTCCGGCGGTCGGTACTATTGAAAAGAGCAATTAATTAAGGGCTTATGAATACTCATAGACCGGTGTCTCTGCAAAACGCTTTGGTTTTTGGGATTGTCCCAAAATAGTATCCCGCAGGCGCTGGACAGTCTCAGGAGCAAAAAATTCCTCACCTGTTTCAACATTAACGCGGGCGGGCACATTTTCTACAATATAGACGCGCCCATCCATCTCGAGCGTATATGTTACTTTTTGTTCAATTAAATGTTCTTGATTTTCTCTGCTCATTTTCTCTTCCTTAAGTTTATCCACCGGTCGGTAGCATGTTTAGAAAATTCAAGCTGTCCGCTCCGGATTTTTTCTTGTATATCAGTAATAAGCCTCACAGTAAAACATTGTTTATAGGATTAAAGTACGAATTACAAATGAAAATAGCAGTGATCGGTATAATAAAATAATAAGGCGTACTTTTAAGTGTCTTTGTCGTATAAGGGGGTTATGTAAAGGACAAATCATAGCAGACTGGTCGATTAACTAAGGGGAAGCCATACCAGTGGATCTCCATCCCATGTTGAAGTGGAAACACTCGACGAGTACGATACGATTGTATCATATGAAGAAGGCACCCTGGTCAATCCAACTATCATAAGATATGATAGGGATTCGCTTCTTTATATTTACGATGCAGAGAAGCACCAAGTGTTGGCACTGGATGGGAGTGACAAATCAAACGTAAATATGGAGACCAGGGACGCGGACCGGGAGAATTTCTATTGGTGAACAATTTCTACCTCACCGATGATTACCTTTATATAGTCGATCCCATACAATTTCAAGTTATAAGATATACCCTCGATGGGGAGGTGGATAGCCCGCTCGATTATGGGCAGAAAGGTTCCCAGTCACTGCCACCCCCGGCTCCCCAATCAGCAATCCCGCGGGCTAAGAATATTACGAATAAACCTTTTGTGACTGCCAGGGGAAATGCATTATTACCAGCTGCCGGGCCAAAGGAGGATTTTAGCAGTCTGTTTACCTTGACCAACTGGGAAGGAAAGGAATTGGCGGAGATAGGCGATATCCCCGGGGGGAGTGCCTTTGTGCTGGATTATAAGCAGTATCAAGCTACTGTTGATGATCAGGAAATTCCGGCATATTACAAACCTAAGGTCTTTCCTGTGGATTCACGAATTTACCAACGGGGAACTTAGCCGAAGGTTCAGATTAGTGTCTCAAGATGTTAATCTGGCTCCCATCTTTGATATTGATTTTGCTAACCAGCGGATATTTGCGATAACGGAGGAGGCTGAAATAAGGGCATACTTCTATTGATAGTGAAAGTTTGTTTTTGATTGACCGGGTCGATCCGTCGAATTTTTGTAGTTACAAATAAGGGTCTATCCTTTCTAAAAGGATTAAGATATTTTTTCCTTATAAATTGGAATTTGCAGTATGAATAATATTTGGCTACTATGCAAATAATATATCCATGCGAATGGGGGTTATGATGACCCGGAGTCCTATCAGTGGTGAGCGTTGGACGGGACCGATGAAAGTCTGTTAGCCTGATTTACCTGGCAGCGACACGGCAGACTGAACCACCCGTCATTTATCTAATACATTACTATAGAGTGAGTATGTTAAATGTGAAATAGAGATTAACCCTAAATAGATATGTCGGGATTCAAAATATGTCGTCAAGATGATGCCATTACGGTAGAAGCTACACGCTGGAACGTTGATTTTACCAACGTTGATTTGTTTGGTCGCTCGGAAATGCAAAGCCTGATGGCTGGAAGTAATAACAATAATCTATATATCTATAATATATTATATGAGTATTATTGATTATATATCATTTGTATCTATTTTAATTATCGGATTATTAATTGGTTGCACATCAAGGAAATCCCAAAAAGTTCCACCTGATTTAAAAAATGTTGATAGCCTTAGTGTTTTTACTGACGGAAACCCATCGCATGAAATTGATTTAAAACCTGATATCACTTATTCCGATACATCGAAATTATTAATGGGCCCGCTTATTAGGGATTTAGCAGTGACGTCCGTGGGAGATGTTTGTATTCTGGATTATGCTCAAAAAAAGGTTCATATATTCAATTCTTCAGGAGAATACATAGAAAGTATTGGCAGGGAAGGACGTGGACCGGGTGAATTTCAATTTACGACTTCTGTTGAAGTAAGAAATAATGAAATTCATGTCTTGGATCTATTGCAATCGAAAATATCAGTTTTCAGCCTTAAGACATTCAAACATGAGAAAGATACAGATATTTCAATAAAAGATTCAAAACCTGATTGGTTGGTCAGGGCACAACAGTATGGTTTAACTTACCGGCCTACTGATTTCTATACTCTGTCCAATGGAAATTACTTAATAGTATTTAGTGATAACGGCGTTGTCAGCAGTAGCAATTTATCTCAACGGACATATGAAATATCATTATTTAATACGGAAAAAAATAAATATATACATCATAATGTATGGTCATCAAAATGGACTGGACAAGTTCTCGTACATGAAGGTGGCAAAAGAATTTTGTTCAAAGTTCCTTATAAAAGAAGTACCCAATATGATTATGCAAATGGATTATTGGTATCCAATTGGACTGAAAATTACTTGTTTAAATTTTATGACAGAAAAGGAACTTATAAAAGAGCATATTATTACCCCTCAAAACCCATAGAACTCAAGAAAGAGGATGTCGTATCATATTATGATAAAGCGTCCGATGAAACAATAGATGCGATTCGAAATGACACTCTTCCTGATAATTGGCCAGCTGTTCGCTCTGTTGTTTTGGATAATAAACAGCGTTTATGGGTTTCTACTTTTACCGATAATATTGAACAATATGAATGGAGCATATTTGCAAAATCAGGAAAGTTATTGGCTAAGTTTCATTGGCCTGCACATATGAAGCTATTTAAGGTCAAAGATAATTACGCTTATGCCTTAAAAAGACTCAGCAACGGTTTACCTGAGGTGATGAGGTATAAAGTGGTGTTGAACTGAGCAAGGAAGCCGGTAACAATTCATAAACTCAATATATCTATATGACGAAAAGAAAGACTACGTCGCTTTTGTATAATTTCTTTTTAGTACTATATGCTTGTGTTTCATTCTTAGTGTTGGGTTGTACTGAAAAAGGGCAAGATCAGTCTGGGGAACCTGCTTCCTTATCCCTGCACTTTGAGCAGGAGTTGCTTATTGGTGATGATGGAAGTAGCTCGCAGGAGCTTGTGTTGGTATCGCCTTCAGAAATAAGGACGGACAGGGAGGGGAACATTTATATTTCAGATCAGAAACTGTCTGTAGTACAGGTGTTTGATGCAGATGGAAATTTTCTACATTCAATTGGAGGGGCGGGCGGTGGACCCGGAGAGTTTGGTGGTATCAATGCTATCGAGATAAATAAGCAACAAGAATTGATAACGGTTGATGCCAATAATAAGCGTATCACTCGCTTTTCGCATACGGGAGAAGTATTATCAAATTATAGTCCCGCAGAAGGATCTGTGGTTTGGCCCCGACACTTTCGTCAGATAGGTGAAAATAGCTATCTGTTACTTCGGAAGAAGAGGGAAGTACCCGGTATAAAAAACCAGGAGGATCTTCTTATTCAATCCACGCTCCTGCATCACTATGACAGTACTTTTTCCCATCTTGCTTCATTTGGTCATATGGATAGCTTGATGAATTCGTCGAGTGATTTTATGAAAATATATACCAGTACGACTAATCCGGGACATTTCTGGTCGGCTAATTCATTTGAGTTCGCAGCTACGGAACGGCAAGAGGATGACAATAGTAGAAGTTTTTAATGATAAAGAAAAATTAGAAGGTGTCGGACAACTGGAAAATTTTACGTTTGAAGATACTGAGCGAGAAGCTTTGATAACAGGAATCTGGAAAGATCAGAAGGATCAATTTTATATTATCGATAAGCGGGGTGCGCCGGTTGTACGAATGGGCCGTATTATGGGACTTTAAAAAACAAAACTAAAAACAAGGATTACAGTATAAGCGAAGATGGTCAGAAAAAATTGATGCTGCCATGCTGTGCTTTTTCTGATATACCCATGCAATATGAATATTACAAGGTTATTCATTATCATTATTTTTTCTTTATTCGGCTTTATGTGTTCTCATAAAGCATCTGATCCAACGGTTCCAACGACTCCATCCGATGTTTTGAATGAAATGGTTCGAACTGCTGAAAGTCAGATTAAGTCGTGGCTATTATAGTTTATGCAACCGATCTTTCAAACGGAAGAATTAACGTGTATTCACCAATGATGGAACCGGTAAAGGCGCTTGAACCATATTCGTCCTGGGGCGGGATTACAGTCAATGATGAAATTATCTTGCATTTGAATAACCGTAGCAGTGGATTTGCTCCTTCTTACCGGGAGGAAGGTCTTGTTGTGGTTAGTTCGGTTGATAATTTGTCTGACACTTTGGCGACGCTCATGCCTCGCATTATTCCTGCCGGATATCAACCACAAGTATATAATGGAGTGCAGGTTGTTCAGAAAACCGGTTATGAGATCTATGTCTATAATCCAGGGTATCTTTATCGATTTGAAATGCCAAACTGAAAACAGATGAAAAAAAAACGGCATTGCTGGTTATATATCCTGATAATTTATCTGTGCGGGTGTAACACTGTTCCGGATGTTCAACCTTTGTATCCCGTCAAGTCGTTTGAAAACATTTTACTTCCATCGGTTTGGAGTATCCAAGAGTACAATGGTAACTTATATCTTAATAATTACGAAAATGACCAAATCTTAATTTATGATTCATCTCTGAAGCTATTACATACCGTTGGAAAGTCAGGTCCAGGACCGGGTGAATTTCAGGGAGCAGGCTCCTTGTTTGTTCATAATGATTCTGTATATGTTTACAACTCTGGTGGAATGCGGATCAATGTATATAATACAAGTGGTGAATATGAAAGAGTGATAACCTTACCACCGGTACAACTCGATTGGACAAAATTTGTCGTTACAAATGATAAAATTTATGTGCCTTCTGCTTTGAGATCGGATTCCGATATTTTAATGCTGGATTTGAAGGGGGAGCTAATACAGGATGTAGAACGTGACCAGGGAGAATTTGAATATCACTATTACCGGTTGTTATTGTCTTATAAGGATCAAATTATTGCCTTAAACAAATCAGCTCCGATTGTTGAACGATTTTCTGAGACTGGAGTGTTGCTTGAGGAATTTGATCTTCGAAAGATCAACGAACTCGAGGGTCTATGGAATCTTTTTGAAAGCAACCTGGGAAGCAGAGAAGTTCGAAAAGGTCCTGTATATACTAAAACGATTGTAGGAGATGCCTATATTGAAGATTCTTTTCTATATATTTTATGTGCTGGTTGGCCGGGACGGGATCAATATACGTACATGATAAAATTGTCAATTAAGGGAGAGAAAATGAAGCTCAGTCATGTATTTAAAATCCAGGGGGAAGAGCCTCCGATGAGTTTATTCAGCTCTTTTGCCGTAGAAGACGATCGATTGCTGGCATTTGAAGATCTATCGGGAACAATCTTTGAATTTGATCTATCCCAGATGGAATAAATAAAAATTATTATTACCGGTATCCCGGCTAATTGACAGTTCCCGGGTCGCCGGTGGCACAATTAAGAGCGAAACGGGTGGCACAATGGGAACCGAAATAGCCAACAAACAGGATGGACGATCACGAGCAGCTTCAGGAAGCACTTCGTAGTATGAAACTTACGAAAACGTGACCTGCTTTAAACCGGATGTCTATTGACGGTAAGGATCAATTCTGGATTGGTAGGGTTTAATTTATATGCAATATCATTAGCACTGATGTAGTTACTGCCTTTTTCTTCCAGTATTTCACGGGCAAGTGTTGATTTATCGGACGGCCAAGGCTTCGCTTTCGTGATAGAGCATGTCGTAGGCTAAATCCTGCCCGTGTGGCCATGCGATCGAACCCCGGGATACTCGCACTCGCTTAAAGTATTCCGGTTCCTCAAGGCGGGCAAATACTCCGTGTCGGTATGGCTTCATGTCAAAAATACGTTCCTCATCCCCCTCAAACGTTAGCTTAAGTTTCCAATCCGCAAGCGGCTCCACAGCTGTTACTTTCGGCGGCAACGTGCCTTTAGAAATAATTTCGTCTTTCATAGCTTAGCTCTTAGGTTAACGGTTCAATTTTATTGATCGGTTCGCCTTCTCGGGCTGATTCCCAGTTAGTCATCAGTTCCTCTTGGCGCAAAGTGGTTCTATCCGATTTCAGGTGCAACCGGGAAGGACTCTTAATGTAATTATTATATTCATCATTCTCTTCCTATAGGCGGCCTTTGGAAATAATATCATTGATCGATGAATATTCAGTAGATATCAGCAAACTGACAATGACGGTGGATGTTTTGTCCGGTAGCAAATCTGTCTATCTTACAAACGGGACAATTCAGGTTATTGATAATAACAAAAAATAGCCAATACTATTAAGTATTCGGATTAACTTTCACTATATCTACGGACGGATCCTATATATATTTTTCAGATGCTTCGGATGGAGAGTTATACAGGGCAGCAGTGGCCGGTATGATTTCACCGTTACAGTATTCCCAGAAATCCGAAAACTTGCAGTCTACAAAATATTTGCCTACTATGTGAATAATATATTTGTGGGAATGTCCAAATAAGGGAAAGCTAAAAAGCTTACAATACTATGAAAAAATATAAGAAAGCTAAAAAATGGCTCGGCTATGCTGTACTCATCTTACTATGCAGTTGCACTATGGAGGAGGAGGTTGAGGTTCCAGCGCATATCGAAAATCTGGAGAACCTGACTGTGCATCAGGCTGGCCAGCAGGCAGATACGGTGCATCTTGAGAGAGAACAAATATTTGGAAATGCCGAAGATGTTCTGATCGGATCGCCAAATCAATTAGAGGCAGACAGTTCCGGAAGGGTGTATATCGGTGATTCGCAACAAAAATCAATTCATATTTTCCAACCGGACGGCAGCTACTTCACAAGCATTGGAGGAGAAGGTCATGGCCCTGGAGAATTTCAGTGGATTGGGAGCATGCAGATTCTTTCCAAGAAACTGTTTGTTTACGATCCAAATAGCTCCAGATTTAATGTGTTCAGAATACCAGAGAACTTGCACATCGCTCCTCAATTTTTAAATTCGGTTTCCGTCACCGGGGACAATTTTGAGGGAATCCCGGAAGCAAGCTTTATGCCTCCCGAATTGTATAGAATTCGCAGTGATGGTTCTCTTATACTTTCTTCAAGAAATTCAATTTTCCAGTATCGCGAGGATCCGGAGTTTCAAGGGGTTATCCGGTACTATTTGGCAAACATGGAAGATGATACTTCGGCCGATATGATTTTTGAAATGGACATGCCCGAACATATCACAACAGAGTGGTTTACCATTCCAGCACCGTTTAATGCAGGTGGATTGATGGCACTCTCATCTGATGACCGAATCTACTCGGTATGGAC
>Ga0079226_10002584_pt1 | contig 13988 bp, 14 predicted proteins | sample Poulit2014_FD_76345 | JGI IMG/M metagenome (GOLD analysis project Ga0079226, IMG submission 76345) | Agricultural soil microbial communities from Georgia to study Nitrogen management - Poultry litter 2014 | ecosystem: Environmental > Terrestrial > Soil > Agricultural land | place: USA: Georgia... | reverse complement strand
ACTAAACCACTTGTACCCATGCCCGCTCCCGCTGTATTGTTTGTCATCTTTAATAAGACGGTACCAATTGGCGCTAAAATGACTCCTGCAATCGTCGGGGGGATTAAGATAGCTGGATTTTTAATAATATTTGGAACTTGTAACATCGATGTCCCAATCGCTTGCGCTAAAAATCCACCGAATCCATTGTCCCGATAACTCGTCGTAGCAAATCCAATCATTTGAGCGGAGCAACCTATCGCAGCCGCTCCAGCTGCCAACCCATCGAGCGACAACATAAATGCAATAGCTACGCTGGAAATAGGCGCCGTTAACGCCCAACCCATTAATACTGCTACGATAATTCCCATAACAAACGGACGTTGTGTTGTTGACCAGTTAATAATTTCCCCGAACCAAATCATAAATGTATTAATAGGTATACCGATAAATTTCCCTGTTATAAACCCAATGAATATTGTTGCAAATGGCGTCACGATTATGTCGACCCTTGTCGAACCATAGACAATTTTACCAAGTTCCGTCGCAAATAAAACAGCAACATAACTTCCCGCAGGTCCTCCTAATTCGGCGCCAAATGCACCGGCAAACAATGCCGAGAACAATACAAGTGGAGGCGCTTTTAGCCCATAAGCAATTGCAACACCAATCGCACCACCCATTATTTTATTATCCATCGCATAGCTACCCATCTCAATAAATAAAGATCCGACAGACACATACGAAAGAGCCTCGAGCTGTTCCCCGGCTGTTTTCATAATGAGTCCGATAATTAATGATGAAAAAAGCCCTAACGCCATATAACTTAATGCTGTAATAAAGTAATCGCGTAACGATAAAGTTACACCTTTTTTATGCAAAAATTCCCGCAACATGTACATCTCCTTCACGATATTATTCCATTCATTTTCTAAATTATTTATATGAAATAAACTGCAATAATTAGTTGGTGAGTCACAAATTATTCTAGTAAAATTACATTTAATGAATTAAACAAATGGGTGCCAGATCATTGTCTTAACACAAATAAAGTTTGGAGAAAACTACCATTAATTTAATTAAGGTGTAATCATTAACTATTCCAATATCTATCGCTAGATGTTTATTTTATAAATAGATTCAGAAATCACTACAAGAACTGCTAAATAAAAAGATTAAAAGTATAATAATGTATATTATCTAACATTACAACTATTATTACAACTAAATTTACTATTGTCTTTACATTAGTCTTGTTGTAACTAGAATCCATTATCAAATTGAAGGCAATCATAACTGAGAACCCTTCTCAGTTGCTATTAGGATTATACAAGTCTATAATTTAAAGTGATATTTAAACTGGAGGTTAGAAAATTAGATGACAATGTCAAACTTACAAACAATTATTCGCGAACGACGTGCCATTAAAAAAGGGTACACAGATAAACCTGTTACTGAACAACTCGTACGCGATTTATTAAACGATGCGATTTGGGCACCAACACATGGCAATCGACAACCGTGGCGATTTGTTTTTGTCGACAAAGAAAACTTACCGACTTTTGCCAAGAAAGTAGCTCAAACGTACCCTGAAGATATACAAGAAAATCGTGAAAACTATTTAAACGAACCGAATGCAATCCTCGTCGTCATCATGCAAGAGGCAGAAATGCAAAAACAGTGGGATGAAAACTTCGGTGCAGTTTCAAGTATGATCCAGAACTTCTGGTTACTCGCATGGGAACAACAACTCGGTGCTGTTTGGAAAACAAATCCCCATATTTATGAATCAGGAGTAGAAGAACTTCTCGACGTAAAGACAGATGAAAAGATTGTCGGCTTTATCCACCTCGGTTATTTCGACGAGATACCCGAAAAAAAACCACGTATCGACGTCGACGATAAATTTACAACTTTTAAAGGCTAAAGCGTAATCTTTCACTATTTAGGAATGGAAGTGTATATCCCTTTCATTCCTTCTTTTATATAAGGAGGCTAATACTCATGCGTTGTGGGACGAAACGATTCATTGCCAAAATCGAACTTGATGGCAAAAAAGAAACAAAGCCAATCATTGCGCGGACACCAGCCGAAGCTCGGAGAAACATTCGTAAAACGTATGGTGAAGACACTTTTATTTACTCGGTTATTGAACAGAAATAACTTGCCGTCAAAAAATTCACAGCGATTCAAATTCCACTAAGCATTTGTCTTCAAATTAGGATGATATATAACGCAGTTCATTATGGAAATCTGCTGTAAACTATGCATTTTTTTTCGTAAATTCGCGTAGTTCACTCGATAAGTTGCCACGAACTAGGCTTTTCTCGTAAATTATTAGAGTAAGCAGCTGTGCACTTAATGTTTTGTTTCTCATAAATTAGTGCAGTTCACTCGAGTAATCAGCTGCGAACTGCGAACTGGTGCTTTTTCGCAAATTAATGCAATTCAGTCGAGAGATCCGCTACGAATAGATTTTTTCACATATTATTGCAATTCATTCCGAATAAGCATCTACGAGCTGGAGCTGTTTTCACAAATTAATGCAATTTCTATCGAGAGAGCCGCTGCGACTAAATTTTCAACAGTTTAACTGAAAATATTTATATTTCTTCAAATCAAATTCTCTTCGATATTTTTAAAATAGAAAGAGTGAACGACTATGATTCGCAGATTTTTTTCATATTATAAACCACATAGACGGCTGTTCATGATTGACTTTACGAGTGCAATTATTGTCGCAATCTTGGAATTAGCCTTTCCCGTCGCTGTCAGATGGTTTATCGATGATTTATTACCAGGGAATAATTGGGATATAATCGTAAAAGTTAGTTTTGGATTATTTCTCATTTATTTATTAAGTACATTTTTACAATACGTTGTCACCTATTGGGGGCACATGCTCGGCTTAAATATTGAAACCGACATGCGTGAGGAATTATTTCAACATGTACAAAAACAATCATTTCGCTTCTTTGACAATACAAAAACAGGCCATATTATGAGTCGAATTACGAACGATTTATTCGACATTGGTGAACTAGCACACCACGGCCCTGAAGATTTTTTCATTGCCATTATGACTTTTATCGGCGCATTTTTGATTATGGTAAAAATTAACGTGGAACTTGCGCTTATTATTTTACTTATTATTCCTTTACTTATCTTCTTTATGACTTACAGTAATATAAAAATGAGTCGGGCGTGGACAAATATGTACGAAAATATCGCTGGTGTCAATGCCCGCATAGAAGATGCCGTATCAGGGGCACGTGTCGTCCAATCATTTACAAACGAAGCGTATGAAATGAAACAATTTACAAAAAACAACCGTATTTTCCGCAAGTCAAAGCTCGGTGCTTACCGGGTCATGGCTTTTGTCACGTCGAATATGTACATGATTATGCGTTTTATTACGTTAATTGTGCTCGTCGTTGGTGCTTGGCTTAGCTTTAATGGAAAACTTACGTACGGAGAGCTCGTTGCCTTTGTTCTTTACGTTAACGTTTTATTTAAACCGGTTGAAAAAATTAGTGCCTTACTCGAACTTTATCCTAAAGGGATGGCAGGGTTTCGTCGTTTTACTGAATTGCTAGATGAAGATCCGGATATTGTCGATCGTAAAGGTGCTAAGGTAGCAGATCACTTACAGGGGGAAATCGCATTTTCAAACGTTACTTTTGCGTATGAAACATCGGACAAGCCGGTCCTTAACGATATAAGTTTTTCCGTCAAATCGGGAGAAACAGTCGCTTTTGTCGGACCATCAGGTGCTGGAAAAACGACTATTTCAGCGTTAATTCCCCGATTTTATGACGTTCAATCAGGTTCAATCACTATCGATAACATTGATGTCCGTGATATGACAAAACGATCGTTGCGTAAACAAATCGGAATCGTTCAGCAAGACGTGTTTTTGTTTACGGGTACACTTCGGGAAAATATCGCTTATGGGAAATTACACGCAACCGATGTCGAAATTAAACACGCTGCAAAACTTGCTCACTTAGAAGATTTCATTGCTGGTTTACCGAATGGTTATGAAACAGAAGTAGGTGAAAGAGGGTTAAAATTATCTGGAGGACAAAAACAACGAATCGCCATTGCCCGTATGTTTTTGAAAGATCCGGCAATTTTAATTTTAGATGAAGCAACATCTGCGCTCGATACAGAAACGGAAGCAATCATTCAAGATTCATTTAACGAATTAGCGAAAAACAGAACGACTATTATTATCGCACACCGACTCGCTACTATTAAACATGCTGACCGAGTCATCGTTGTCACTGAAAATGGGATCGAGGAACAAGGGACATATGATGAGTTGCTCGAACATGATGGATTATTTGCCCATTTACACAACGTACAATTAAAATAACAATCACCTTTCCATTTAACCTTCGGAAAGTTTCATGGGAAATTTACAATTAATTTGTTTAGGAAAACAATTCAAAAAGTTTGTTTATACCCCCCTTTCTCACGTGTGGAAATAATATTAAAAGCACTTGTCAGTAAAGGGGGGGTATTTTTAAAGATGATATTCATTTACGACAACAAACTTGGGGAAAATAGGAATAATTATTGTCAGATTTTTTACAATTTTATTACAAAGCGGCTAAATCCCATTAATTACATGTTTATTGCAACTCCATCTGTTATGATAATAATAGGAAGAATAAAATGTACAAGGGGGAAACGACTATGAAACCTATACGTCGTAGACAGGTTACAGAGCCGATTCGAAAATTCAAAGATGAATTTGACGGTATGGTTGATCGCTTTTTTAAAGAACCATTTTTATCAGAACTTCCATTTTCTCCATTTGGGAAAGACACGTTCTCACCTGCATGTAATATTGAAGAAAATACCAATCAATATACAATCGTCGCAGAAATGCCTGGTGTCGATCCAGAACAAATTGACATCGAAATCGATGATCATTCAATTTCCATCAAAGGTGTAAGGGAAGAAAGAATCACAACAGAAGACGATGACAAACAAATGCATGTGGTCGAGCATAGTTATGGTTCATTTCATCGTTCCTTTACATTGCCTGAAAACATCGACGCTGATAACATTTCAGCTGACTACAATAATGGAATTCTGACTATCGATCTTCCGAAAGTTGAAGAACAAAGCAAACGTAAAATCTCGATTAAGAAAAAAGATTAACATTAAAATTGCATACCCCTATTAATTTAGCCGCATGCTGTTCACTCATTTTCACAGCATACGGCGATTTATTTTTATGGGTTTTATAAAAAGGATTTTTATTTTACAAAACCTTCAATATAATCACCATTTATCGTTTCACAGAGAATTTTATGTTGGAGTTATCCCGAAAAAACAATTTCAGCAGTTCATTTTGATTTTTATTTTGAACTGCACTTTTTCATCGATTTCGAGCAGTTCATTTTGGTTTTTATTTTGAACTGCTCCTTTCCAGCGGTTTCGAGCAGTTCATTTCGATTTTTATTTTGAACTGCACTTTTTCGCCCTTTTCGAGCAGTTCATTTCGATTTTCATTTTGAACTGCTCCTTTTCACCAATTTTGAGCAGTTCATTTCGATTTTTATTTTGAACTGCACTTTTTCGCCCTTTTCGAGCAGTTCATTTTGATTTTTATTTTGAACTGCTCTTTTTCATCGATTTCGAGCAGTTCATTTCGATTTTTATTTTGAACTACACTTTTTCACCGATTTCGAGCAGTTCATTTTGATTTTCATTTTGAACTACACTTTTTCACCGATTTCGAGCAGTTCATTTTGATTTTCATTTTGAACTGCACTTTTTCGCCCTTTTCGAGCAGTTTATTTCGGTTTTTATTTTGAACTACACTTTTTCACCGATTTCGAGCAGTTCATTTTGATTTTTATTTTGAACTGCACTTTTTCACCCTTTTCGAGCAGTTCATTTTGGTTTTTATTTTGAACTACACCTTTCCTCAAAATTAGAGCAATTCAGTCGACCAACCAGCCGCAAACTACACTTTCCACACAAAAAATCCAGTCCCCGCCAAATCGCCCGCGCGCTCTATCTTCCCCTTTTAACAACTGTTTCAAATTTCGCATTCACTAATACGATACTTAAGCCAACGAGTAGCATCCCGCCTAACAATTTATAGGTAAAGACTTCATCTGCAAAAATAATACTAATCAAAACTGATATAATCGGCACTAGGAATGTCGCAACTCCTACTTTGCTAGCTTCCCCAGCACTAATAAGTGAGTAATAAATCATATAAGCGATTGACACCCCAAACACAACGCCATAGGCAACTCCAAATATTAATGATGCGTTCCAAACGATGTCACGCCAACTTTCAAAAACGGTTCCCGCACTTAGTAAGATAAAACCACCTATTATATTTTGCATGACAACCATCCAATAAGCATTCACGACAGCACTTGCCTTCTTCACATATAGCACACCGATTGCCCAACTGAGACCCGTTACTAATGCTAAACTTACTCCAATAATTGATATATGCGTCGTTAAGCCGTCAACACTAGCAATAAAAATCCCAATAAACCCCAATAATAACCCTAACAGACGGACACCCGAAAAGTATTCACCTAATAATAACCATGCGAAGAGACTTAACAAAATTGGTTGAATATAAACGATGACAGAAAAAAGTCCACCAGGTAAATACATTAAACCAAAAGTATGTAAACCGAAAAACAATACAGTATTAAAAATAGCCGAAACTAAATACATTTTCCAATACTTTCGCAATTGCATTTTACTTCGATTTGACCACATGATGACACCTAGCAACAACCCTCCGATGAACGTTCGAAGACCTGCATATAATAGCGGCGGCGAATAAGCGACAGCCAATTTATTAATCGGCCATACCGCACCCCAGATGAATACGAGTAATAAAGTTAATAATGTCGTCTTCCAAGAAATACCCTTCATAAATTCCCTCCCCCAAATATTATATAATTCATCGTGTCCATGTTTCGTTTACTATTTTTATCAAAAGGTAACATTTATTATTTAACTTTCATAAATTATACATCACTTACTAGTTTACTATAACTAGTTCTTATATCAATTTTATCTTACCGTCAAGACTATATCTAAGTTAATTTTATTTTTTATTCTGGCGCCCGACTACAATCCTATCATTATCCAAAATTCTGCCGTTAAATTCCAAAAATAATCTTCCTATTGCTTTAATCATATGGTAAAATATCAACTATATTGAGGATCTACATCATGATGGGATGATAAATATGAAATGCCAAAATTGTCATAAACCAACAGAACGCAATAGCGATATTTGCCCACATTGCGGACATAAAAAACGAATTATAAACCCGTCTGTAATTGCAGGTATATTTTTGACGATCATGTTGTTTCTCATTTTATTTTATATCGTGCCTTTCCCGAATGACTTAGCAGTATACGACAACAATATTAGCCCAACAGAAAATCAGGTCGGCATTGATGACCACGATGCAAAAGTTGATTTAATTGAAACGGCGCAACAAACTGTATACACCATTTACGCTAACGAAAATCAAGGTTCTGCCTTTTTATACGATGAGCACGGTTTTATCATTACGAATGCTCATGTTGTTGAAGGTAGTTTATCAGCAACCGTCAAAACAGCTGACGGTAATGAATACACTGGATCATTAATCGGCTACTCAAACGAAATAGATGTAGCTCTCCTGTCTGTCCCCGAGCTAAGTGGAACAACCCCTTTTGCTTTAGCAACAGACGAAAAAAGCGAAGTTGGTGAGGAAATCATCGCCTTAGGAACTCCACTTGGATTAGAAAACACGGCCACATTCGGCTACGTAACTGGAGTGAATCGTACGTTTAATATTCCACCCCATACATTTAACAACGTATATCAAATATCAGCACCAATCGAACCTGGGAATAGCGGTGGTCCCCTTCTATCAGTTGATCATGAGAAAATAATCGCCATTAATTCAGCTAAAAATATTGATGAAGAAAATATCGCGTATAGTATTCCGTTACATCAAGTTGTTTCGCTAGTTGACGAGTGGATTCAAAAACCACTAAACGATACTGAAATAACTGCACTGTTTTACGATGAGTATGGTAATTACCACTATGATTTCTTATGGTCTTTACTCGAACATTATTATTTTGAAGATGGACATTATCTAGATAATGAAAATTATCACCATTACTGGTTGTATGATAAGGAGTTGGATTTATGGGAACGATATAAAAACTTTCATTCTACTGACAATTTAAACGATGATGACGGCGCAAATTGGGTAGATGATTTTGAAAGTTTTGACTTAGAAGATGAACATTGGGATAGTTGGAATGAAGATTATTTTGAAGGATACGAAAGTCCGTATGACCTTGACAATAATCAATAAACATCTTGATGGTGAAAATGCCCATAAGGATAATGGTACTGGATTAGATGAACTTTCATATAAAATGGCACCTTTATAGACCGATTAATCATTCATAGCGCATAATAGGGATACCCCATTTATAAAATATCCTGACCATATAATAATTCATCTCGTGATTTTTTTATCTATCACAATAACAGTTCTCTTTAAAGGAGGACTGATTTTATGTTTGGATGCAATTATTTACGTGTTTAAAACATAAACAACTATAAATAGTAGACGAATTAATGTATAACAACGATAATGATGCTAACGTATACAAAATTGAATAAGGAGATTGATACTATGCCCGATTTATTATTCCATGTAGAAAATCATATCGCTTATATTACGTTAAATAGACCTGATAGCCTGAATGCTTTTAGTGAAGAAATGATTGACTTATGGATTGAAGCATTGGAAACGATTCGAGATTCAGAAGACATCCGTGCAGTTCTCGTATCAGGAAATGGAAACGCTTTTTGTACAGGTGGCGATATAAAAGAAATGATGGCCGGACGGGGCTTTTATAAAAGTGATCGAGATATTACAAGTACAGCACTAGCAAGGAAAAATTCCCTTTGGAAAAAAATCCAACGTGTCCCACTTACTTTACAAGATATTGAACAACCTGTCATCGCAAAAATTCACGGAGCAGCTTACGGAGCGGGACTAGATATGGCCCTTATGTGTGATATTCGGATTGCAGAAGTAGATACGAAAATTTCCGAAAGTTACGTAAATGTTGGGATAGTACCAGGCGATGGTGGTGCATATTTTTTACCGAGGATTATTGGAAAAGATCGTGCCTTGGATATGCTTTGGACAGGGAAGGTTATCGACGGCAGAGAAGCAAAAGAGATTGGACTCGTCACATTCGCTAAAGAAGCGGACATAATCGATGAATTTACCGAACAATATTTGGAGAAACTCGCCAATGGACCTCAACAGGCGATTCGCTTAATAAAACGCGCAGTTAACCAAAATGAAACGATGGATTTACGTTCATCATTAGACTTAATTTCTTCCCACATGGGAATCGTCACTGAATTAGATGATCATAAGGAAGGTGTGCAAGCTTTAATCGAAAAAAGAAAGCCAAAGTTTAATAAATAGTTTATAATAAAATAACACTATTAGTTCAAATACAGGTTCAGGAGTGATTTCAATGAATGTTGTCACATCTCCTCATGACATCGGGGAAAATAAAAAATATGCCAAGCGATTGTTTAACGAAGAAAAATTTGATCTTATACATATGCATTTAAAACAAGGTGAAAATGTATCGACCCATCATGCAAAAACAGACGTTATTATTATCGTCCGTACTGGTAAAGTCGAATTCGATATTGAAGGCGAACAAGTCGTATTAACAAATGAAAATATATTATATTTGGACCCATATGAAGTTCATAGCTTATATGCGGTCGAAGAAACTGACTTAATCATAGTGAAGGTAAACTAATGAAATTACGATGGATATTTTGGTGGGCAGTTAACAGTTTTTGGTTCATTATCTTCGCCGGCTTATCGCTTATTATTTTGATTCGAAAAGTCGATGGATCTGGAGCTGTTCAAACCCCTGAAGCCCGACTCATTTCATTTATTGTATTACTTGTCGCCTTTTTAATACCGGCATTTATTCAAATAATTTGGCTCATTATTAACCTTGTTACAACGAAGAAATCACAGAATTTAAATGCACAAAACAACACTTATGTAAAATAAATCATATTGAATAATCAGCCCACTTCATGTTCATTGTTGGGGCTGATTTTTTTAGTGGAAACCTGAGTAAACATTGATATTAAGAAAGCTTAAGTCCATATTTTTGTGAAAATAACACAATTAACTTGAAAGTAACCAAAGAAATTTATGAAGACTTCTTTTGATCGGCTGCATTCTCGCACGAAGGGAACGAATCACACACTTGCGTTACCTTCAGATGAGATTTTCACAACGAAGGGAACGAATCATCAACTTGCGTTACCTTCAGACGAAATTTTCACAACGAAGGGAACGTATCATCAACTTGCGTTACCTTCAGACGAGATTTTCACAACGAAGGGAACGAATCATCAACTTGCGTTACTTTCAGACAAGATTTTCGCCACGAAGGGAACGAATCATCAACTTGCGTTACCTTCTAAAGCCAAATTTTCGTACACAGTAAATTTATGAAGAGGTTTAGCATTGATTTCAAAAAAATAGCGGCATGCCTCATCGACATACCGCTATTAGTATTGCTATTTTTTTGTCGTAATGTAAATTATCTTACGCCTTCTGTCCACTTTTCAAGCATATCTGGGTTATCCTCTAAATACTGCTTCGCAACATCTGCAGGATCTTGACCTTCGTCATGAACGAGTGGCATTAACTCTTCAACTAATTCGTATGTTTCAACGTAGTTTTCGAGTACTTTGTATGCAGCTGGCGCATCTTCATCTAATCCTTTACGAGCGACCGTATAAATTTGGTCACCTTCACCACCGTAAATTTCTTGTGGGTCTTCAAGCATTTTTAAATCTTCAACACCGAAAATCCAGTGTGGTTTCCATAAAGGAACAACAATCGGCTCTTCGTTTTGAATTTTTTCACGAAGTGTCGTTAACATTGCTGCTTCCGAACTTTCAACAACTGACCAGTTATCTAAGCCATAATCTTCAAGTACAGTTTGAGTGTTTTGCATAATACCTGCACCTGGGTCAATTCCAATGATTTCCCAGTTAACACTTTCACCAAATTCAGTATTATCTTTTAAATCTTCAATCGAATTAATGTCCTCAACGTAACTTGGAACTGTAAGAGCAAGAGGTGCCTTATCTAATACTTCAGTTACTTTTACTAAATCGTCACCATACTCTTCCCAGTAGTTAGCGTGTGTTGCCGGTAACCAAGCTGACGTATGGAAATCCTCCGTACCTTCAGCTACACCCGTGAACATTGGACCAGCTTCAACTTGCTTCACTTCTACGTTATAACCAACATCTTCTAAAATTGCTGCTAACATATGTGTAGAAATTGTTTCTCTAGCCCATGCAACATAAGGAATTGATAAGTTCTCTTGACCTAACTCTAAGAGTAATTCACTATCTCCAGTTGCTTCATCATTCGTATCTCCTGTATCTACATCTCCATCTCCATCATCAGAGCCACCACATGCTGCTAGTACTAGCGCAACTACAGCAAGCAATACTAGACTAAAAAATCTTGTTCTTTTAAACATAAAAGAAACCATTCCTCCTAAAATTAATTGTTTAATTTATATAAAAGGTGATTATACCTCTCATACCAAAATTAAATACGTTGTTCTGATTAATTTCAACTATTACGCATTTGGTAAATATTGGGTCAATAAAGCCTATTTAGCCTTTTTTGGCTTCCCTTGCGTCATTCGATCAAGTACCATTGCTAAAATGACAAGTGCTAGACCACTTTCAAAACCCATTCCAATGTTAACTTGTGTAATAGAGCGATATACGATTGTCCCGAGACCCGGTGCACCTACAAGTGATGCTACGACAACCATTGAAAGTGAAAGCATAATCGTTTGGTTAATCCCTGCCATAATCGTCGGTGTAGCTAACGGTAATTGTACTTTAAATAACCGCTGACCTGTCGTTGCACCAAACGCATTCGCAGCTTCAATTAACTCCTCATCCACTTGACGGATTCCTAAATTCGTTAACCTTACCGTCGGTGGCATCGCAAATATGATAGTTGCAATAACCCCTGGCACAACACCTAAACTAAAAAACACAACAGCCGGTATTAAATATACGAATGCTGGCATCGTCTGCATAAAGTCTAATATAGGGGTAACGATTGTCTGCACAGATCTCTTTTGAGACATCCAAATTCCAATCGGCACTCCGATAATAATTGAAAATAAAACAGATATCAATATAAGTGCCAACGTATCAATTGTCTCCGACCAATAACCTAAGTTATCAATCAAACCGAGACCGATTAACGTAAAGAGACCTAGACGCCAATTGACAATCCACCAAGCTAACAATGCCAATACAACAATTAATAAAAGCGGTGGGCCAATCGATAGAATTGTGACTAAGCCTTTTGTTAACCACTCAACAGCATCAGATATTGCCGAAAACACCATTGGAAAATATTGTTTCAAAAAAGCAACAAGTTTTTCAATCCATTCATCTAACGGTAACCTAGGTAGGAGTGATTCATTATTCATCTAATTCAGCACCCCCATTTCCGTTCAACACGTCATCATCGCCCGCTAAAGCTCCGATAACAGATCCCCTAACGACAATTCCAATTAGGCGATTTTCATCGTCAACGACGGATAATGGCGCCTGCGCTGCTGTCATAGGTTCAAATAAATCATGAATTAATGTTTCTTCATTTACAGTTGGAATATCTTCTGTTAGCACATCTTCTAGCGTAAGTTCCTCACGAACGGCCCTCGCAGCTTCGTCAGCTGTGACATAACCGAGTAACCGTTTCTGGCGATCAACAACATATACCGTTGATACACCATTTTCTTTCATAATCCGTAATGCGACTCGCGGCCCTCTATCAACCATAACACGTTCAGGACGAATCATCACGTGACCCGCAGTTAATACTTTCGCCAAATCAACATCCTCGACGAATTTTTCTACATAACTATCTGCTGGATTCATTAAGATTTCTTCCGCCGTCCCGATTTGAACAATCGCCCCATCTTTCATCAAAGCGATTCGATCACCAATACGTAGAGCTTCATTCAAATCATGCGTAATAAAGATAATTGTTTTATTTAACGTTTGGTGCAATTCCATTAGTTCATCTTGCATATCTTTACGTATTAACGGATCAAGCGCACTAAATGCCTCGTCCATTAACAATATATCAGGATCATTCGCAAGTGCACGCGCCAGACCAACACGCTGTTGCATCCCTCCTGATAATTCACTCGGAAACATGTCAGCATACTCTTTTAAACCAACAAGTTCAAGCGCTGTTCTTGCCTTTTCTTTACGTTCTTTTGTATTAACACCTTGGATTTCTAAACCAAATTCCGTGTTTTCCAAAATAGTTTTGTGGGGGAGTAATGCGAAGTTCTGAAAAACCATACTCATTTTTTTACGGCGAACACTTCTTAAATCTTCTCGGTCCATTTTCGCAATATCTTTACCATCTAAAAATATCTCGCCAGCTGTCGGTTCAACTAACCGATTGAGCATTCGTACTAATGTAGACTTTCCACTACCTGACAATCCCATAATAACAAATATTTCACCAGGCTTTACATCAAAATTTGCCTGATTTACACCGACAGTCATTCCTGTTAATTCAAGAATTTCTGCTTTAGTCTTACCTTCATTCAAATAATTAACTGCCTGTCTTGGTCGTCTTCCATAAACTTTGGTCAAATTTTTGACCTTAATCCCGCTCATCATTCCACCTCGATAATTTCTTTAAAAATACTTATACCCAAAAATTCACAACATTACTTATAAATGCGATAAATTGCACACATATATCCATTATGAATTTTCCAAAAAACAAAAAACTCATAACAGATATTGTGACTGTTACGAGTTATTAAATATACTAACATGTTTATTATGCCATGTTAAGTGATACCTTCTTCTTTTT
>Ga0079226_10002583_pt1 | contig 13991 bp, 13 predicted proteins | sample Poulit2014_FD_76345 | JGI IMG/M metagenome (GOLD analysis project Ga0079226, IMG submission 76345) | Agricultural soil microbial communities from Georgia to study Nitrogen management - Poultry litter 2014 | ecosystem: Environmental > Terrestrial > Soil > Agricultural land | place: USA: Georgia... | reverse complement strand
TTGGCATTTTTTTTAGCCACAATGTTAAACCACTTACGTCCCATATGACTTCACTTCACTTTCTAAATTTTCCTTTTTTATTATACTTGTCTAACGCCTACTTGAAAAGCTATTTTTATTTGATAGGAAAACGAGCAAAAGTCTGTTCGCAAATGTTCTTATCACCCAATTGATAGATATGATCCGCTTTAACATTCAAAGCGTAGGCTTGACTTTCTTTACGTCCAAACTTGCTGACTAGCGGTAGCTCGAACTGCTTTTTATTTTCCTGCAGATATTTTTGCCCAATCTTGGTAAAACCCAATAAGTGTAAATAATCATTTTGCCAGGACGACTCCATTTCCTCTTGACGAATGTCCAATAAAACATAAGTCAGCAAGCGTTGGATCCGGCTAAGCGTATAACGTTTTGATTTGACTAAGTCTACATATTCAGTAAAGGAATGAGCTTGTAGGATTTTACTTTTCAAACGAAATTCCAAGCCTTCCACCATTTGGTAAATTTGCTTTAATTGATCAGTTGAACTTGAAAGGATCCGATAACGTAAAAATGGCCAATAATTGTCCCAACTGACCTGATAGTCTGTCAATTGACGGTTTGTTTCTTGCGGCACCAATCTTTGAATGGACCTAGCCTGTTGTAAAGCTTTACGAATAGCTGTTGCGCTGGCAATCTCACCTTTAATTTCAGTTGAGTTATGGCTGGCTTGAATACGTTTGATCGGACACATTTTCATCGGTTTAATTAAGCGAGCATTTTCCTGAGCATAAGTCAAAGCTAAGATATGATTAGGCTGCGCTTGGGTAAAATTCAATTCTGGACTCATTTTCTGCAAAACTTGACTCATTTTCTGAGCATAAGTCAATTCAGGAGCTTGAATTTGCTTAAAAAGATGATCGATTTCAGCCTTATTTTTATTGAAAAAGTTCCCGAACTTTTCATAGTCAAAAGTTTCTTTGTGATCCGTACCAAAAGCTAAAGTATCACACTGAAGGCTGGCTAAAAGCCGCACGCCTCCTCGGGCAAAAAAATCAGCCGCCTGCAAAGACCAATGAGTGGGTAACTCAATAACCAAGTCAGCTCCGTTTTTTAAAGCTGCCTGGGTTCGCGCCCACTTATCCATAATAGCCGGTTCTCCTCTTTGCAGGAAGTTTCCGCTCATCACCACGATCATAACTTCAGCCTGTGATTTTTTACGAGCTGCGGCTAATTGATAACGGTGACCATTATGAAAAGGATTATATTCTGCAATCACTCCACAAGCTTTCATAAAATTCTCCTTTGGCTTTAATTTATTTTGCGGCTGCTACTTTCCTTGACTTATAGCCATAAACTCATTTGCGGCTACTATTTCATAAAATGCATTACTAACTGAAATGATTTTCCGACAAAACAAAGTCCCATGAAATCAGTGACTTCACGGGAATACTTTATTTATGACAGACAAAGAACCAGCGGCGACTCTTTTCATTAGGCGGATTATCGACAAAGTCAGCATAAATCTGAACCTCACTAAAACCGGCATTTTCCAGCAAAAGCTGATAAGTCGCAAGAGGATAGGTTCTTTCTAAATGGAGTTCATCTTTACGTATAAAATTTTCCTGCTCATTTTCAATAAAAAAAGTCAGAAAATGTTCGATGCTGTGAGGCTGTTTCCCTGCATAACTCTCCCACAAAAAGGCAAATTCATCTGTCTGATAATGGTAATTAAAACCGGGGAAAACTTCATCTATTTGATATAAAGAGTGTACATCAAATAAAAAGAGACCGTCATCATCTAAAACTTGATAGACCTGATCAAAAGTCATTTGAACTGCCTTTTCATCTTCCAGATAACATAACGAATCCGAATAGCAAGTAACTGCCTGATAACTGCCGATATCAGCTAAATCCAACATATCAGCTTCAACAAACTGGATTTCAGCCTGTTCATTAAGAGCATTTTGACTGGCAATCATTAACATCTCTTCAGAAAGATCAAGTGCTGTAACCTGCAGACCTTTTTGGGCAAATCGGATGGCTAACTCACCCGTTCCACAAGCTAGCTCTAAAAGGTTCTTCCTGCCTTCCAAATGACGCAAGGAAAAATCTAACCAGCGTTCATAAAGACTATGGTCACTAACCTCATCATAAATAAAAGCAAAGGTCTCAAAAGCCATCTGCTTGAACCCATTCAGATAAATCAACTAAAGGAGCGCCTGCCCATAATTTTTCTAGATTATAAAATTCACGTTCTTCTTGATTAAAGACATGAATGATCACATCACCTAGATCAATCAAGATCCAGCTGGCTCCATCTTTTCCTTCCACATTTTTAACATTAATCTGTTTTTTTTGTGCCTGCTCGACTAGATCATTCACGATAGCTTGAATCTGACGGTTATTCCTAGCTGAACAAATCACAAAATAATCAGCTAACAAAGAGACTTCGTGGACATCTAAAGCCACGATATCTTGCGCACTTTTACTATCTGCTGCCTGTACTGCTGTTTTTAATATTTCTTTACTGTCTATTGTTATTCACCCCTTATTTTTTTGCTACCCAACGGTTATAAGTTGCTAAAGTTTTCGGATAAACCGGAGATCGTTTAGCAATTAAATGCTCCAGAGTATGCTGCGTTTCAAAAGCCACTGCATCATCCAGATTTTCTTCTGCAATTTCACGAGCAACTTCTACTCCAGGAAAATCGCGACCGGCTTCGATATAATCGGCTACATAGAGAATTTTCGCCAACAAAGACATTTCAGCAGCCCCAGTCGTGTGTAACTCGATGGCTCTGAGAATGTCAGGATCAGTAATTTTCAACTCTTTTTCTACTAGTTTTGCTCCTAACAGACCATGCCAGATTGCATTGCCCCAATTAAGCAGATCTAAGTCATAACCAAATTCTATGATCACTTTTTTAAAATCAGCATCTGACCGTTCTTTGGCATAGTCATGGGTCAAGGCAGCAATACTGGCTTTTTCCACTGACTCACCGTATCTTTCAGCTAGATCAATCGCTGCTTTTTCCACTCGCAGAACATGCCTAAAACGTTTTTCGCTCATTGCCGCCTGTACCTTTTCAAGCAGTTCTTCGTGTGTATCATAAGTATATTGCTGACTATAAATCATCCAAATACAACCTCTTTTCTTGGATATAGTGTAACACATCTTCAGGTAAAAGATAGTTGACAGAGCATCCCTGAATGATTTTTTTACGAATATCACTGGAGGAAATGTTCATATCAGGAACATCGATCCAGATAATCGGATATTTGGATTCGGTTGGATAACCCGGCCGATTCACTCCCACAAAGTGTACCAAAGAAAATAATTCATTAATTTTATGCCATTTCGGTAGATATTCTACCATATCACCACCGATGATAAAATAAAAGTCCGTATCTGGATGAACTTCTGTTAAATATTTCAACGTATCATAAGTATAACTCTTGCCACCGCGATTGATTTCAGCGGTTTCTACCGCTAGTAATGGATTATCGGCAATTGCCATACCCAGCATATTCAGACGATGAACTGGATCGATCGTCCCTTTATGATCCACATGAGGGGGTAAATTAGTAGGCATTAAATAAACTTTTTCCAAGCCTAGAGCATTGCCGACCTGATCAGCCATAATTAAATGTGCAATATGCACCGGATTAAAATTACCACCTAAAATACCGACCTGTTTTCTCTTCCCCTCAGTTTGTGACGCGACTTTCGCATAAGTCTGTACACCACTAGTTGCCTGATTATACACAATATGCGCCTCCAATAACTATAGGTTTTTAACCGTGGTCGAGATTTTACGATTTTTCTCTTTGGCAGATTCTTTAAATAAAACTAAGGTACGACCAATGATCTGAATCGTCTGGCAATTAATTTTCTTTGACAAAACATCCGCTACATCAGCTGCGATTTCATCTGTATTTTGCAGCAAGCTGACTTTGATCAATTCTCTTTTTTCTAAAGCTTCATTGATCTGCACGATCATTTCTTCATTAAGACCATTTTTACCAATCTGAAAAATAGGCCGCAAGTGATGCGCTTGACTCTTCAAGAAACTCTTTTGTTTTCCTCTTAATTCCATCATATCCTCCTATACCAATGCCTGGCGCACTACAAGGTCAACTCCCTTAGGTGCCCAGCCCCTTATTATTCCGGGATTTTTAGCTGTGATCCAGCCTAAACCAGCAAAAACAATATCCGTCTTTTCCTTAATTGAAAATTCAAACTGAACTAATTCAGGAAAGTCAGCTACTTCGTCACTGTGAGGTGGCTGTAATAGTTCACCTGAATGTTTTTGATAAAATTCATCAGCCTTGATTGTTTTTGTGCGATGGATCAATAAATCATTACTAACATAAACGGTAAACGAACTCTTTTCGCCTTTTATGTAATCAAATCGTGCTAAGCCACCCAGAAAAAGCGTCTGTCCTGCAGCCAGCTGATAAACTTTCGGCTTGATTTCTTTTTGAGGCGCAATAATATTCAAGTCTCTTTCACCTAGAAAATGTGCCATTTGATAATCATGTATGATTCCGGGTGTATCAATCAAATATTGACCATCCTCCAATGGAATTTCGATTTTATCAAGTGTAGTTCCGGGAAAACGTGAGGTTGTGATCAAGTCTTTGATTGCCGTACTTTGTTGAATGATTTGATTGATCAAAGTTGATTTACCCACATTCGTCGTTCCTACCACATAGACATCGCGACCTTTGCGGTAAAAATCGATTTTCTCTAACAACTCTTCTAATTGATCCCCTTTTTTGGCACTGGTCAGAATCACATCCACTGGGCGCAAGCCAGCCTCATGGGCTCTTTGTCTCATCCACCGAGTAAGCTTAGTCTTTCTCAGCGATTTAGGTAAAATATCAGCTTTATTTCCCACTAGAAGGACTGGATTATTCCCTGCAAAGCGATGCAAACCTGGAATCAATGAACCATTAAAGTCAAAAATATCAACAACATTTACGATCAAAGCATCAACTTGACTCATTTCATTTAATATGCGTAAAAAATCATCATCAGTCAAATCTACAGCTTGTATCTCATTATAATGCCTTAAACGAAAACATCGTTGACAATAAACCTCATTGTCCTTTTCTGCTTTAGCTAAAACTGCGGCAGGGGTATAGCCGATTTTTTCCTTATCTTCTGTCTGAAGGATCGCCCCACAACCCACACAGTGTAATGCTTCTGTCATTTTATTTCTCCTTGCCATTTCATATCCTTATGTTTTCTGACTAAATACTTCATAATAAACTGTTCAAAAAAACGATTAAACCGTGTCTTCCAGCCATCTGTTTTTACGACTGGCCGCACTAGAATACTGCGTACGCCTGCCCCATTGGCTGCTCTTATATCTGTCATCAGCTGATCGCCTACCATCACAACTTCTTCATTTGTAAGCTGAAACTTTTTGCAAGCTTGTCTGATCCCTCTAGAAAAAGGCTTCAAAGCGCGTGCAACATAAGGAAGATCAAGTTGAGCCAAAGCTCGTCCTACACGCTCAGAACTATTATTGGAGACTACCACTACCGGTATATCAGCCGCTTCCATCATTTTCAGACAGTCATGCAGCTCCTTTGTCCCATCAGGATTATTCCAGGCAATTAAAGTATTATCTAAATCGGTCAAAACCATCTTGATTCCCACTTTTTGCAGCTGTTCAGGCGTAATTTCATAAATTGCGTGAACCATCCACGTTGGCTTATAACTTAAAAACATTTTTCATTTTTCTCCCACATCTATAAATAAGTAATGCCTGAGCAGTACTCCACAAGACTTGATTATACATGAAAAAACAACAAAGGAAAAGTTTTCCTCATTCTTTTTTATAAGCCGGCGGCAGACAAAATTGATGTTGTTCTTCAAATAGTTTCCCGATCTGAAACAACCGGTCTTCTCTGCCCTTTGCCGCCATAAACTGAATACCCAAAGGAAGTCCATCCTGCGTAAGATAAGTTGGCAGGCTGATTGCAGGTTGTCCCGTCAAATTAGCTAACTGCGTAAAAGGAGACAAGCGCAGACTTTTTTCAAACATCTGATAAATCAAAGTAGCGGCTGCTTTTTCTGAATAACTCTCAATTTTATTTAACTCTTTACGAATATCCTCACTTTGCAGATCGTCACTGATTTTAGGTGCATGATGAGCCGTGGTCGGCGTTAAGATCAAATCAAAATCCGTCATTAAATTTTCCATCTCAACAGCCGCCTGATCCCAAACATTCAAAGCATGAATATAGCTAGCTGCTCTTTGCTTCTTGCCATATTGGTAAAGTGCCCATGACATCAGTTCCATATCCTCTTTAACGATCGGACGTTTCAGCTTCTGAGAGATATCTGCCATCATTGCAGCCGTCTCTGCTCCATTCATCTGATAATAACTTTGCATCAATTCAATTCCTTTGACAGGCAATTTAATTTCTTTGATCGTATGTCCCTGTTTACTCAAAAATTCAGCCGCTTGTAACACTGCCAACTGAGCATCTTCAGAAACATCACTACCAACTGGAGAAGTAGTAGTAAAAGCAACTTTCAGTTTTTTTGCAGAAATTTTCTGCGGATGATCCCATTCGACTTTAGGAGCTTGATAAGGAGCCGCTGTTTCCGTACCACGCATTGCATAGAATAGGGCTTGAGTATCGCGCATTGAAACCGTCAGGGCAAAAGCAATTGAGGCTCCCTGCCAGCCACGAAAACCATCCGGCCCCAGTGGCATCGTTCCTCTGGTCGGCTTTAAACCGATCAGACCGCTAAAAGAAGCCGGGATACGGATCGAGCCGCCCCCATCACTAGCAGCAGCTATCGGAAACATTCCACTAGCAACGGCTGAAGCAGCTCCTCCGCTAGAACCACCGGAAAAATAGGCTATATTCCAAGGATTACAGCTATTACCATAAAGTAATGAATCAGTAACATTTTTAAAACCAAATTCTGGAGAGTTGCTTTGACCAATTGCAATCAGACCGTTTTTTTCTAAAGCCCGCACAAAATTCGTCGTTGTTTGCGCCCGATTTTCTTTTAATAAACGACTTGCTGAAGTCGCCTGCCAGCCTTTTTTATCTTGACCTAACATTTTTAAAGGCAGAGGCAAGCCAGCAAATAAACGCTCGTCCCAAGCTTTTTTCTGCTGGTAACGATCAAGTGCCGCTTTTTTATCAAAAGAAACCAGTGCATTTAAACTAGGATTCAACTGCTTTACTTTTTGCTCGATCAGATCAGCTAATTCAATATAAGAAATTTTTTTCGAGCGTAATAAGTCTGCCCAATATAAGCCATCTTTTACCATTTTATTCACCTCTTCTTCTTTTTATCATATTTTCATTTTACTGACTAACAAAAAAACCGCTCTTGAAAAAAATGACAAAGAAGGCTATACTTAAATTCACATTATATAGTATATATTCTTACAACAAATACTATATATAGTATCTTTATTGTTAAAAAGGAGTTTTTAGTATGCCGACGAAAATTACCCAAAAAAATCTAAATCTCGATAAATTAAATCAGGATATTCAGCAATTCGAGCAAGTTTTTCCTATTACAACAGACATGCAGACGCAAAGAACCGGCGTTTCTCGTTTAGTGATGCTTGATCGTTATGCTTATAAAGATAGTAAACAACAAACCTTAGCTATTGGCGATCTGGTTGTGCTGACCGTAAAAAATGATCCCAGCTATCCTGCTCGCGGAATTGGTTACATTAATGCAATTGACTGGGACAAAAAACAGGCTGTAATTCAAGTTGAAGATGAATACTGTTTTTCAATTGAAGACGAAAAAGAACGTCAGACAGGAATCGTAAGCCGCAATTTAAATGAAATCGACAAACCTCTTGAAATTTTCTATGAACAGATCGCCAAACGCGTCGCTCATGCTTTAGCGCAGGTAGACCAGACGATCGGCAACAAAGAAATGATCGAGTCAGCCTTTTATCAACAATTAAAAGAAATGAATTTTGTACCGGCAGGCCGTGTCCTCTATGGTGCAGGATCCAAAAGCAACGTAACTTTTTTTAATTGTTATGTCATGCCTTTTGTCGCTGATTCTAGAAATGACATCGCCGACCATCGCAAAAAAGTCATGGAGATCATGAGTCGTGGTGGCGGTGTAGGTACCAACGGCTCAACTTTACGCCCGCGCAATGCCATCGTAAGAGGAGTTAATGGTAAATCTTCCGGTGCAGTTTCTTGGCTGAATGACATTGCTCAGCTGACTCATTTAGTCGAGCAAGGCGGCTCCAGACGGGGTGCTCAAATGATCATGCTAGCTGACTGGCATCCAGACGTGATCGAATTTATCATTTCTAAAATGCAAAATGCACGAATTTTACGCTACTTATTAGAAAACACTGAAGATGCACAAATTAAAACAGCAATCAATGAAAAACTGAAGTTTACTCCACTGACTGCTGAAGAAAAAGAAAGCTATGAATTTATCGCTTCATATAAAAATGAAGACAACAAATTGTCACCGGCAATCATTGAAGATGCCCAGCAAAAACTAAGAGATGGTGGCACTTACGGTGTCAATGATCCAGAATTCTTATCAGGCGCCAACATTTCCATCACCTTGACCGATGACTTTATGCAAGCTGTAAAAAAAGATGACAGCTGGCAATTGCGTTTTCCTGATTTATTTCACTATAACGCACAGCAAATGGATGCCTACAATACTGACTGGCAAGAATGCGGTGATGTCCGGCAATGGGCAGAAAAAGGTTATCCAGTGGCGACTTATCGTACCATCAAAGCTCGTGAATTATGGAAACTGATCAATATCTGTGCGACTTATTCCGCTGAACCTGGGATCTTTTTCATCGATAATGCCAACCGCAAAACAAATGCCGTAGCTTACGGACAAAAAGTAGTTGCTACTAACCCTTGCGGTGAACAGCCGCTAGCTCCTTATTCCGTCTGCAACCTCGGCGCCATTAATCTGGCCAATATGGCAGATAAGAAAAATGCAACTGTCGATTTTGAAAAACTAAAAGAAACAGTCAAGATCGCAGTGCAAATGCAAGATGATGTAATCGACTCTACCCCCTACTTTATGGCTGAAAATAAAAAACAAGCCCTTGGTGAGCGCCGCATCGGTCTTGGAGTTATGGGTCTGGCAGATTTACTGATTTATACCCATCAGCGTTACGGTTCTAAAACAGGAAACCAGCTAGTGGATAAAATTTTTGCCACAATTGCTATAACCGCCTACAAAGAATCAATCCGGCTAGCAAAATTAAAAGGTAGTTTCCCTTTCTTAGTCGGTAAAAACGAACAGGAAACCCAGCAATTACGCCAGCGTTTCGTTGATTCCGGTTATATGAAAGAAATGCCGGCAGAAATCCGCCAGGCTGTATTAAAAAACGGCATTCGCAATTCCCATCTTCTAACAGTTGCACCCACTGGCAGCACTGGTACGATGGTAGGTGTGGCAACTGGCTTAGAACCTTACTTTGCCTTTAAATATTATCGCAGCGGTCGCTTAGGAAAATTCATTGAGGTGGATGCGCAGATCGTCCAAGAATTCCTGGCTGATCATCCCGAAACAAAAGCCGATCAATTACCCGACTTCTTTGTTTCTGCCATGGAATTAAAACCTGAAGAACACGTGGATGTTCAAACCACCATCCAACGATGGGTCGACAGCTCTATTTCCAAGACAGTCAATGCTCCTAAAGGCTACACCGTTCAACAAGTTGCTTCCATCTACGAACGGCTTTATGACGGCAATGCTAAAGGCGGTACAGTTTATGTTGATGGTTCTAGAGACTCTCAAGTCTTAACGCTCGAATCAGAAAAAACAAGCGATCAGCAGACCCGTCTGTTTGACACTGAAGATATCCGCATCGTTGACGACTCAGATGAATTAGAACAGTTAGTCGAACAAGCTGAAAACGAACATATCCAACAAGTCGGTCATACTGATGATGTCATCTATGGCTCAGAAGTCGGCGACACCTGTCCAATCTGTCGGCAAGGGATCGTTGAAGATATCGGTGGCTGTAATACTTGTACCAACTGTCACGCTCAATTGCGCTGTGGATTATAAATATAGCTGCAAAAATAGCGCGGACCTTTAAAGGTCCGCGCTATTTTTATAGTCCATGAATAAAAAATGAATATTTATACTTTTACTATTGATTAATTCTAACTACTCTGCTAATATATAGCTAAATCAGATTTAGGAGATGTATATTTATGAATGAAAAAGTTGTTTTGGCCTATTCAGGAGGTCTTGATACCTCTGTTGCTGTAAAATGGTTAGTGGATAAAGGTTACGATGTAATCGCCTGCTGCTTAGACGTAGGTGAAAAAAAAGATATTGAGGCCGTCAAAGAAAAAGCTTTAACAGTCGGGGCCAGTGAATCTTACGCCATTGACGCCAAAGAAGAATTTATGCAGGACTTTGCACTAGTCGCTTTACAAGCCAATGCACTTTATGAAAATTCTTACCCTTTAGTATCGGCTTTATCTCGTCCTTTGATTGCTAAAGAACTAGTCGAATTGGCTCATAAGACTCATGCAACGACCATTGCTCATGGCTGTACAGGCAAAGGCAATGACCAAGTCCGTTTTGAGGTAGCGATCGCAGCACTTGATCCGGCATTAAAAGTAATTGCACCGGTGCGCCAGTGGCAATGGTCTCGCGAACAGGAAATCGAATATGCACAAAAAAATAATATCCCTATTCCAGCGGATCTGGATAATCCTTATTCGATCGACCAGAACCTTTGGGGCAGAGCTTGTGAGTGTGGTGTGCTAGAAGATCCATGGGCAACTCCGCCTAAAGGAGCTTATGAATTAACCAAAGAAATTGAAGATACACCTGATACACCCACTGTGATCGAGATTACTTTTGAAAAAGGTATTCCGGTAGCTTTGGATGATGAGCATATGAAGCTATCTACCTTAACGGCTAAATTAAACAAATTAGCTGGAGATAACGGTATTGGCCGGATCGATCATGTAGAAAATCGTCTGGTGGGGATCAAATCCCGTGAAGTTTACGAATGTCCCGCTGCCATGACCTTATTAAAAGCTCACAAAGAATTGGAAGATCTGGTCTTTGTCCGTGAACTGGCCCATTTTAAACCACTCGTTGAAAACCAGCTGGCACAAACAATTTATGACGGTTTATGGTTCAATCCTTTGACTGAGGCCCTAATTGCCTTTATTAAGAATACACAAACCAAAGTTAACGGTGTCGTTCGCTTGAAACTATTCAAAGGCAATGTTGTTTGTGAAGGTAAAAAATCAGTTAACAGCTTGTATGATGAAAACTTGGCTACTTATACCTCTGCTGATACTTTTGACCAAGAAGCTGCAGTTGGTTTTATCAAACTTTGGGGACTGCCCAGTAAGGTTCATGCCGAAGTACAAGCTTCACTGGAGGAAAAATAATGAAGAAACTTTGGGGCGGACGGTTTGACGGTAAAAATGAAGCTTGGATCGATGCCTTTGGAGCTTCCATTTCTTTCGATCAAAAGATGGCTCAGCAGGATATCAAAGGCAGCCTTGCTCATGCTAAAATGCTAGGCCATACAGGAATTCTGACCGAAGATGAAGTAAACAAAATCACTCAAGGTCTTAACAGCCTTGAAAAGAAACTAGAAGACAACCAATTAGACTTTACTGTCGCTAACGAAGATATTCACTTAAATATTGAAGCTTTACTATCTCAAGAAATTGGTCCTGTCGCCGGTAAATTGCATACTGCCCGTAGTCGTAACGACCAAGTCGCAACGGATATGCATCTTTATCTAAAAGAAACTGTTGAAGTAGTAAGCGATAAACTTTATGCTTTACGCCAGATTTTAGTGGAGCAGGCTCAAGAGAATATTGAAACGATCATGCCCGGCTATACCCACATGCAGCATGCTCAGCCGATTTCTTTTGGTCAGCATTTAATGGCTTATTATCAGATGTTTACGCGTGATGAACAACGCTTTGCAGAAAGTTTAAGTCGGATCGATCTTTCACCACTGGGTGCTGCAGCCTTGGCCGGTACTACTTTTCCGATCGACCGCACTTATGCTGCTAAAGAACTCGGTTTCGCCAAGACTTATGCCAACAGCTTAGACGCTGTTAGTGATCGTGATTTTATTGTCGAATATTTAAGCAATGCGTCTATGACCATGATGCATCTCTCACGTTTTTGTGAGGAAATCATTCTCTGGTGTTCTCATGAATTTAACTTTATTGAATTAAGTGATACTTATTCCACCGGTAGCTCCATCATGCCGCAAAAGAAAAATCCTGACATGGCGGAACTGATCCGCGGAAAAACCGGACGGGTCTATGGAGATCTTTTCCAGTTATTAACGGTCATGAAAGGCTTGCCGCTGGCTTACAATAAAGACTTTCAAGAAGATAAAGAAGGCATGTTTGATACTAGTGAGACTCTGATCCATTGTCTGGAAATCATGGCTGGCATGCTCAAAACGATGAAAATCCATAAGAAAACGATGCAGCAGGCAACTGAAAAAGACTTTTCCAATGCAACTGAACTAGCTGACTATCTGGCAAACAAGGGCGTCCCCTTCCGCCAGGCCCATGAAATCGTAGGTAAATTAGTCTTAGACTGTATCCATAAAGGAATTTATCTGCAAGATATTCCTCTTGCTGATTATCAGAAAATTGCAGTTGAAATTGAAGACGATGTCTATGACAAGCTAAGCTCAGAAACTGCCGTTAAAAATCGTCATTCTCTAGGTGGAACTGGCTTTGATCAAGTTTTAATCCAAATTAAAACTGCTAAAGAAGAACTGGCTAAATAAACCAGTTCTTCTTTAAAATTATTAAAAATTCTATTTGACAAACCAACAAACACTGTTATAATAAATTTTGTCGTTAAGCGGATATGTTGGAATTGGTAGACAAGCATGATTCAGGTTCATGTGAGCATAAGGCTCGTGCGAGTTCGACTCTCGCTATCCGCATTGATTTATCAAGGTTTATAAGATGTAATAATGTTATTTTATTTAAAAGAAAATGAATTGAATACCATATTGGTGTACGAGATGAAATCTACTTTAAAAAGTAGATTATTTTTTTATTTAATATTATACTCAGCCGGTCTTCAGACCGGTATTTTTTTAGCTAAAAAAGTTGAAAATATACAATATTTATTGTAGAAAACGCTTGACTATATACAATATATATTGTATAATAAGGATGTAGATAAGGAAAGGGAGTTATGAAGATGGATATTGAAACAACAAAATTTGAAGAATTAGGAACTTGGATCACATATGAAAACAAAATCATTGTAGACGGTCAATTAGTAGGGAAAGCTTACACAATGGTTGATAGTGAAGACGAAGATCAAACGTATTTAGAAACCATCGACATTGATGAAGATTTCAGAAATCAAGGATTTGGAACTCAAGCAATCAATAAGCTTGCTGAACAAACCGACCTTTTGTATTTCGCCCCAACGGATGAAAATAATCAAAGATTGTATAAAAGAATTGCTTATGACATGGAAGAAGCAATGTCAGACGTACCAGAAGTAGATCAAGGATTTGGAGTTTACTTTTTAGAAAAATAAAATTGAGAGGGTTCTTCCCTCTCTTACATAAAAAGGAGAGATTTAAAATGTTTGAAAAAAAGTATGTGGATATTATTAAAGATTTATTTGACAGTGAGATCACTAGCTACAAAATTGCGAAAGATAATGATCTTTCGCCACAATTTGTTGACAATTACCGATCTGGAAAATATGACATCGAAAATATGACGCTAGGAAAAGCTGAAAAGTTAGCTATTTACAAGTGGTCGCTAGATGATACAAATAAAAAATTTAATGAATCGAGGGAACGCTCGAACCAAGCAATTAACAAATTTGTACAGTTTGTGATCGACAACCAGCCAGACAATGGCATGGAAGCTATTCTTTGGAAGGATGGAGAAATGGAAGTCATCAGTGAAAATACAGTGGATACTTATAATGAAGATTTTGCTTCAAAAGTAAGTCTAGATGAATCGCTATTTGAGTA
>Ga0079226_10002582_pt1 | contig 13991 bp, 11 predicted proteins | sample Poulit2014_FD_76345 | JGI IMG/M metagenome (GOLD analysis project Ga0079226, IMG submission 76345) | Agricultural soil microbial communities from Georgia to study Nitrogen management - Poultry litter 2014 | ecosystem: Environmental > Terrestrial > Soil > Agricultural land | place: USA: Georgia... | reverse complement strand
ACCGCGCAATGCTAATGTTACTTGCTCTTCTGTTTCTTTCGTAATAACATCATGTTGTTCAATGGATTCTAATAATAAAGTAGAACCTATGTTACTAGTCATAATTAGAATGGTATTTTTAAAATCTATGGTCCTTCCTTGTGAATCAGTAAGCCTTCCTTCATCTAAAACTTGTAAAAGCATATTAAATACATCAGGATGGGCTTTTTCAATTTCATCTAATACAACAATTGAATGTAGACGATGTCGTACGGCCTCTGTCAATTGTCCACCTTCATCATAACCAACATAGCCAGGTGGTGGTCCAATCAAACGTGCAACCGCATGTTTCTCCATATATTCTGACATATCTAAGCGAACCATCCCTAATTCAGTTCCGAATAAAACAGTGGATAAACTTTTTGCTAACTGTGTTTTTCCGACACCTGTTGGCCCTAAAAATAAAAAGGATCCTGTCGGTTTATTTGGATTACCAATACCTGCTCTTGAACGTAATACTGCTTCAGAAACTTTTGTAATTGCCTCATCTTGTCCAACAATATATTGCCTTAGTTCATCTTCTAAATGGAGTAGTTTTTCTCGTTCATTTTCTACTATGCCACTAATTTTAATTCCTGTTAACCTTTCAACTACTTTAGCAATACTCTCTTCTGTTACAATTTCATTGATTTGTATCGACTTTATTTCTTGCATAGAATATCGTTCATCTTGTAAAGATAGAATCTGTCTTTCTATTTCTGGTATTTGCTCTTCAGATAGTTCAACTGCCTTTTCATAGGCTTCTTGTTGTAATGCTTCTTCATATGCCTGTTTGAAATCATTTAACTTTTCTTCTTCATGTCGAATTGTTTCTAGTAGATGTAATTCTTGTTTCCACTGTTTTTCTAAATTGTCCCTATCTTGTTCTAGCAAGGTAATGTCAGCTTGTAAGGCCTCTGTCTTCACTTGTTTTCTTTCTTGTTTAAACATTTCCAGTTTTAATGCGATGATTTTATCTTTCAATTTTTGTATTTTTTTAGGCTTTTCAGTTAATTTAATATGTGTCACTGCACTCGCTTCATCCATCAAATCTATCGCTTTATCTGGTAAAAAACGATCCGTAATATACCGGTGCGATAATTTAACAGCTGCTTCAATTGCTTCTTCTGTAATCGTAATATCATGGTATATTTCATAGTCTTGCTTAATGCCCCGTAAAATCGTCATCGTATCTTCCATCGAGGGCTCATTTACAATCACCCGCTGGAATCTTCGCTCTAATGCTTTATCTTTTTCGATATTTTCACGGTATTCATCTGTTGTAGTGGCGCCAATACAACGTAAGGCACCACGGGCTAGCATTGGTTTTAAAATATTCCCTGCATCCATAGAGCCTTCTGTTCTACCTGCTCCAACAATCGTATGTATCTCATCAATGAATAAAATAACTTGTCCATTAGACGCTTCTACCTCATCAAGGACAGCTTTTAATTTTTCTTCAAATTCACCCCGATACTTCGCACCAGCAACAAGTGCACTCATATCTAAATTGTAGACAATTTTATCCCGTAAACTTTCAGGCACATCTTCATGCACTATTTTTTGTACAAGTCCTTCTACAATTGCTGTTTTACCGACACCAGGACTCCCTATCAATATTGCGTTGTTTTTGTTTTTTCGTGACAAGATACGTATGATGTCGTTTATTTCTTCATTTCTTCCGACGACACGGTCCATTTTTCCATCAAGATACCAATCATTTAAGCTGACGGCATATTTATTCAATGCATCATAAACTGCTTCTTGATGTTGTGAAGATGCTTTTTTGCCCTTCCGTACTTTATTCATTTTTTTATATAAAACATTTTTATTGATTTCATGCTCCTGTAAATAACTTGTAATTGGATTAAAATGTTGTTCACACAAGGCTAAGATGAAATGTTCAATCGTCACGAAACTATCTCGTAAATTATCTGCCTCTTTTTCTGCTTCTTTTATTAATCTAGCTAAACGTGGACTTTGTTTTTCACCATATACAAGATCTGTACCTGATAGGACAGAAATTTTATTTACTTCCTCATTGATAAGCTGGACCAATTCATTCATATCCACTTGTAATGATTCATAAAAATCGTATGCAAAATGGTTGAGTTGTACTAGCGCTGACCATACATGCGGTATATCTAATTGATAATGTTGATGTTCTTCTGCCAACTCTTTCGCTTCGATAAGTGCCTCTTTTACTGCATTCGTCTTTTCTATCGTCACTTTCATCACCCTTTGCAAAAAATTCTTTTGTTCAGTATACGTGAAGAATAGAGGGGATGAAAAGAAAAATACTTATCATAAGAATAATATTTCATCATGGAGGAATGAAAATGGTATGATGAAGTGAGTATAATTTGAGGAGGAAAACGAATGATTACTTTAAATAATGGTAAATACGCCATTCATTTACAAGCATTAAAAAAGGATACAGACGAAGCATCGGTCATGGCTGATTATTTATCGCAAGTTGCTGTTGTTACAAAACAAGATGATTTTTTAGCCTTATCATTATTACTTCAAAGTGAACAAACGATTACAGGCTTTCAAATAGACCGTGGTGATGGTAAATTTGTTGAAGCTATTGATAAGCATGTGGACGAAGAGATGGAGCGCAGATCAGAAGCCTTTGAAATAAGCACTTTACGTAAAGATACTCCGGCCCGGGTACAGTATGAAGTAGCACATGAAGGTAAAACATTTAAAGGGGACGAAATGTTTCGCTTGGTGTTTGATGAAGATAGTTTAGAAAAAGTTGATTAATGCCTCTTCATGAAGATAAATAAAAAATCGGACTTAAAATAGTAAAAAAATTGAAACACGAATTTTGAAAACTGATAGTGAATATACTTTACAATCCATAAGATTTTTACACTAATAGAGCAGTTTACATACACCTTAAATGTATTCGTGTTTCAGTTTTACTATTTTGCTTGTCAAAGATTCTTTTTAATAGTTCTTAACTATTCTTTCTACTTTATTCTTCTAAAGCTTCGACGAGTAAAGACAACTCTTCCCAACGTTCTAATTTTGCTTCCAATTCTTCTTCCTTTTTTTGTTGTTTTTCATATAATGATTGTACTTTCTCTATATCATTACCCGCTTCTGAAACTTCCGCTTCAATATTAGCAACTTCATTTTCTAGGCTTTCGATTTCATCTTCAATACTATCCCACTCCTTTTGTTCATGGTAGGATAACTTTTTCTTTTTTGTCTTGACTGTTTGAGCTTTACTTTCTCTTTTTTGCTGTTTGATTTCCCGTGTTTCTGCTATAGTTTTCTCCAGATAGTCCGTATAATTTCCGTAGACCACATTAATGGAACTTTTTCCATCAAAAACAAATAACATGTCCGCTATTCTATCTAAAAAGTAACGGTCATGTGATACGGTTATGACAACACCCGGAAATTGATCTATATATTCTTCTAAAATAGTTAAGGTTTGAATATCCAGATCATTTGTCGGCTCATCTAGTAATAAGACATTCGGTTCTGTCATCAATATTTTTAATAAATAAAGTCGTCTCCGTTCGCCACCTGACAAACTTTTAATATAACCCCATTGTTGATAACGAGAAAACAAAAAGCGTTCAAGCATTTGTTCTGCTGTAATTTGCGTCCCATCAGTTGTTGTAATGACTTCTGCAACTTCTTTAATATATTCGATGAGCCGCATATTCGGATCAAGCTCTTCTTCCCCTTGTTTGTAATAACCAATTTTAACTGTCTCACCAATCCTTACTGTTCCCCGATCAATTGCTAACCGACCAGCAATGACATCTAATAAGGTTGTCTTCCCAGCACCATTTGGTCCAATAATTCCAATACGACTATCTGGTGTGACGATAAAAGAAAAATCCTCCCATAAGGTCTTCTCATTCATCTTTTTCGTAACATTTTCTAGTTCAATTACTTTCGTTCCAAGCCGTGTCGCACCAACTTGGATTTCAATTTGTTCTTCTTGTGTACTGAATGTACGTTCTTGCATGGCTTGAATCCGTTCAATACGCGCTCTTTGCTTCGTTGAACGTGCACGTGCACCCCGTTTCAACCATTCCATCTCATTACGTAAACGATTTTTATGTCTTTGTTCTTGCACACGTTCCTCTTCTTCTCTTATCATTTTCTGTTCCACAAAAGTTTCATAATTTCCTTCATAGGTATATAAATTGCCATTATCAAGTTCGTAAATATGGGTTGTTACCCGATTTAGAAAATAACGATCATGGGTTACGAGCAACAATGCACCTTGATAGTTCGCTAAAAATTGCTCTAACCACTGGATGGTGGCATTATCTAGATGGTTGGTTGGTTCATCTAAAATAAGTAAATCAGCAGGCGCAATCAATGCTTTAGCAAGTGCGACTCTTTTTTTCTGTCCACCTGATAAATGCATGATATTTTGTTCATAAAATGTTATACCTAACTTGGATAAAATTGTATGCACTACTGTTTGCGCATTCCATGCATTTTCTGCGTCCATTCTTTCCTGTAATGATAGCAATTGTTGCTGCACTCTTTCATCTTGCGGATTTATTTCTAATGCCTTACTCACTTCTTCATATTCCCGCAATAACTGCATCATGGCTAGATCACTTTGAAAAATATAATCTATAACAGAAATATCTTCTACCATTTGTTCTTCTTGTGGCAAATATGCTAGCGTAAAATCTTTCGCATGAATCAGCTCGCCACTATCAGCTACTTCTTTTCCAGCAATGATTTTTAACAATGTTGACTTTCCTGTCCCATTCACTCCCAATAAACCAATCCGGTCATTTTCACGAATAATTGTATTTATATCAGAGAATAATAATTTTTCTCCGTGAGATTTACTAATATTTTCTAACCTTAACATAGGATCACCCTTTAATTCAGATAAGTTTATTATACCGTTTTGAAAATACTTCTGTCATTATTTCCGTAAAATATATGATAATATGAATAATAGAAGAAAATTGAAGGTAGGGATAGTCCTTGCGTTTACCTGGACATCGTATTGTAAAAACAGCAGTCGCAATTACACTGACTGCATTTATTTGTATTTGGCTAGAATGGCCACCTGTATTTGCAGTCATTACAGCAATCGTTACATTAGAACCTACTGTAACAGACTCTATTAAAAAAGGAATCGTACGCTTTCCCGCCTCAGCCATCGGGTCATTTTACGCTGTATTATTTATCTCTTTATTCGGAAACTCAACCTTAACCTACACACTTGCTGGTACATTAACGATTATTACTTGTTACCGACTAAAACTACATGCAGGTTTACTCGTTGCTACAATTACATCTGTTGCAATGATTGAAGTCATTCATGATCAGTTTATGATGGCATTTTTCATTCGGCTTGGAACGACTTCAATAGGATTAGTCGTCTCAACCTTAGTGAACATGTTTATTTTTCCACCTAATTATCAGAAAGCAATCGAGCAACATTTACAATTGATTCGTACGAATATTGGTGAACTTTTAGTATCAGAAAAATCTTTAGCTGAGAAAGAAAAACAAATCCTTCATATACGAAAACTATTAGATAAAACGAAGCAATTCATTTTATATGAAGTAAATGAGAGTCAATTACGACCCTTTATTGATAAAAATGAAGATGAACAAACAGATTATCTTCGTCAATTAGAGCATGTAGAATTAATTTATTATCACTTAAAAAATATCGCGGCTGTTTCTTTGAAAGGTACAACTTTTTCAAAACAAGAAACAAACCAAATCCAAGCAGGAATGGCAGAGTTAGCAGCATATTTCACAAAAGATAAGCAGGTAAATGTAGAACATGTAACAGTATTTCGCCAATTGATGAATACTTTTTGGAAAAGCAATCAGCAAGATGAATCACATCATCCTTCCTTATTACCAAATGAACTAATTATTTTGTATGAATTGATTTCTATTTATGCCTTGATTAAAGAGGAAATAAATACATAGAGGCTGGGACAAAATAAAGTTATTAATAAGAAACATGTAAATAAGTATATATATCGCTACAAAAATATACTAGGCGCATCCTAAGGAATGCACTGATCCTCCGCGTGAGGAATTTAATCACTGCAAGCTTTTAAGCGTCTTCGTTTCCCTATAGGAGTCTCAGCATTTTTCTTTCGCTGTACTTCATTTCAGTTCATGTCTCTATTACTTTATTGACTATTATCCCAGCCACATTTTTATTTATAATTTTCCATCACTTGCGCAATGTCTGCTTTGATCCCTTCTACTAAATGATCTGGTGAAAGAACTTCTACAAATAATCCGTATTGTAAAGCCCATCTCCTCATTGCATTTACGTTGACCTTAACCCTTACTGTATAGTCTTCCTCAGTTTGCCTTGTAAAGGAAATATTCTCTGTCCCAAACCAATCAACAAATTCTCCAAGTGCATTCTTTTTAATACGTAAGGAAACATTTTCAGATTTACCAGCAAACATGTAGATATGTTCCCTCATGTACTGTTGTAAGTCGAATCGATTATCTACACCTTCAAATTTTTGTAGGGGTTTACGCTCTTCATCCTCTAGTATTTCAATGTCTGTAATTCTATCAAGACGAAAATGTGCTAGATTATTATAGGCATCATTATTACAAATTAAATAATAACGTCCATTCGTTGCAACCATTTGATATGGATTAATGATGTATTCTCGTATCTTACCTTCGCTAGTTTTACGTGCTTGTAACTCTAATTTTGCATAGGGAAATCCCTCAACAATATGTGTCGTATAATAAAAAGATACTTTTTTTGATGTTTTAATTGCCTTATCTAGCACTTTAATATTATCGAATAATTCCCGATTCACTGGGACATTACTGGATTGGGCCGTAATATATTTCGTCCGTGAATCAAAATTTTCACTCGTTAAGCCTGCTAACTTTTTAATTAATTCCTCACGTTGATCACTAGGAATTTGCTTGGAAAATAATAAACTATCTATCATCAGACGAAGTTCTTCATCTGCAAAATCATGAATATACTTAAAATCAGATCTTATATAAACTTTAGTTGTTTTCTTCCTTGTTTCTTTCTCACCTTTTTTGGGCTTGACTGGTACATTACGGGATGATTCTTTATATGTAATCTTTTTCTGGTAACCATATTTCTCATTGTGATAGTCTATCAACTTACTTAAATTATCTTTCACGGTCCAACGTTTTTTATACAAATTTTTATAACCGTATTTATCTTGTAGTATCGTAATGATTTCCTTTTGTGACTTTCCCTTGTTTTTGTCTGTGTACTTCTGTAATACCTCTAATATGTCGAGTATTAATATCTCGTCCTCCCTAGCCAAACAAGATCACCTTCTTTAATTTTATGGTCTATCACTTAATAACTACTTACACAAAAATAAATATTCAAAAGTCATCAAATATAATTCTAATCTACCTATGTGGATAAAACAACACATCATCTAGCTGATGGTTATCATAGTAGCTTCATGTCATAAGGTAAGATTTCGTCTAGCAAGGTTATAATTCTTTGTTTTCAATGGTCAAGAAAGCATGGTTGATTTTTAGATGATAACTCATTCACTTTTGCTATTTAAGTTGCTACAAACTCTATCTTTATAAAATAAATATGCAGATAAAAACACGAACAATACTTTGTGCTCCTCACCAATTATTCGTGTTTTTAACTGATTTATCTTGTTTTATGATGCGAAATAATAAACACTAGCTTTACTTGTAAACATCCAACTCAAGGCGAATCTTCGACGGATCATAAGTGATAAATATTGTTGATGGACTATGAAACGTCATGATCATCCCTCCATCAAAATATAATTTGGAATCATTAGGTTAAATAAATTTTAAGGATTCTGTCCAATTGTTCCAGAAGTTCATCATTGATTTTAAATTCTATTACTCACTAAATATAATAACAAGACTCTTTAAAGCCAATTCCTTTTATTCAACCAAATGCAAGGATATAATAAATGTATGTTTCATGATTTTTTTATAAAAGGAGTGGACAATTTGTTAGAACAAGATCATGTATTTAAACCGCATAGTGCAGATAAATTATTGAGCAAAGAAAGACAAGAACAATTACCGGCTTCTTCCATTATTGAGATGATGGGAATTGATAAAAATGATACAGTCGCCGATTTTGGCGCAGGAAATGGTTATTTCACTTTACCGATCGCTGCATTTGTCGATGCAAAGGTATATGCCATAGACGCTGAAGCAAAAATGTTGGAACTTTTAGAAGAGCGTGCAACTGAACAAGCACTTACGAACATAACATACCTTCATGCGACGATTGAAGATACACCAATCGAAACTGCATCCCTCGATAAAGTGCTCACTTCTCGCACCATCCACCATGCAATGAACATGGACAACACGTTAGCAGAAATGAAACGTGTATTAAAACCGACTGGAGAATTATTTATTATCGAATTCTATAAAGATGAAAAAATTGACGGTCCTCCGATGGAAATGCGTATTGATCCAAACGAGATGGTTGAGCTGCTAGAAGAAGCAGGATTCACAGCTGAAGTCATCGATATCAATGAAGCAGAGTACGGAGTTAAGGCCAGAATCAATAACTAATACATCACAAATATATATAGGTAAAGCAGCTAAGGAATAATGACCTGCCCCCTCTAAAGTAGTTTATTTTTTCAGTATCCACTACAGAGGCAGCAATTCATAAAATATTTCTAGCTGCTTTTTTTATGCTACTTTTATAAGTTCACTTTATTTTATCCTTATTGAACAAGTTGTTTTTAAAAACTGTTTTCACAAAGAGTAATACAATACTATTTTTCTATTTTACCATGACATGAACTAATAACACACTCTATGTACGAAAAACTCCACATCACATCCATATAATAGATGTATAAGCTTCAGTAAACAAATGCATTCACTATCAAATGGAGGGATAAACATGAATACAGTTGATTTAATGCAATCGTATTATTGTTTGTTTATGAAGGGACACGAAGGAAAAGAAGAGATATATCTACAAAAAGATTTGATATATAAAACCGATCGACTTCGGTTAGATCTATTTGAAACAGAGGCCGCCGCCTATCGCTGGATAGAAGAAGAACAAGAAATTAATTCAATGAATGGACATAAGGCAACATATGCACTATATGAAAGCTTTTATCCGAAAAAAATATTTATGACGGAATTCTCGGCTTTGATGAAGGAAAATGAGGATATTGATAGCATTACCCTTATTAGTGAATATGGTGTGCGTCGTCTTTATTTCAGAGAAGATCTGCTAGATGGTTTCCACACATTCCCAGTTACTCATCAAAAGCTCTATCCAAAGGAGCCAATCTCCATCATTAATCGGCAAAAAGCATTGAATGAACAGACAGTTCTCCAAAAAGATACTTACTTCGTTTGCTATCCAGTAATATCTAAACCCTTATTTTCTGTGGGCATCAAGGAGTGGGCAGATGATTTGATTAGTAGAAGACCAAATGATGGTTACTACATGGAAGAAACAACGCTTCATGATATCTATATGAGAACGGAATTAGAAGCAAAAGATCCTGGTTTCTTCATTTTGTCGAGGGAAAATGCACCACATTATATATTGAGAAAAGCTGATTTGAAAAAGATAATCGAAGGTGAAGTGGAGTATCGATAAATAGAAATAAACAAAGGGCTACACTCATTTTGATTTGAGTGAAGCCCTTTAAAATATACATAAAATAATTTAAATAACAACTTTATTCATCTAACCCATCTTTCTCAGAAAAAGCTAAATCTATTTCCAAATAAATTGGTGTATGGTCTTGTCTTGGACCTGAATCAATCATCTCTGACTTTCTAATTTTATCCTGTGCACGATTACTCACGAGCCAGTAATCAATTCTCCATCCTGAATTATTTATCTTACTCGTTTTCGCTCTTTGTGCCCACCATGAATAAACACCTTCTACCTCTCCATGGATGTGACGAAAACTATCCGTAAATCCTTCTTGTAAAAGATGGGTAAAACCTTGACGTTCCTCATCCGTAAACCCAGCAGAATTTCGGTTATTATTTGGATTAGCTAAATCAATTTCCTGATGAGCGACATTATAATCTCCCGTCGCTAAAACAAGTTTCTCTTCATCTAATTCTTTTACATATGCCGCATACTTTTCATCCCAAATTTGACGTTCATCTAGGCGAACGAGCTTGTCACCTGCATTTGGTGTGTATACTTGTGTAATATAAAAATCCTCAAATTCTAAAGTGATGATACGCCCTTCATCGTCCATCGTTTCTGGTGCCCCGATTTTTGGATAGGTTACTTCTGGATTTAAGTGGTTTTTATATAAAAACATGGTACCTGCATAGCCTTTACGTGCTGGTTCTACCGAAGAGCGCCATACAAGGTCATAAGCTGGAAAATATTCTTCCAATAGGCTTAGGTGCTTTTTACTTGGACCTGTTGCTGGTAACTTTGTTTCTTGAATGGCAATAACATCTGCATCATAACTAATAATAGTCTCTAGTACATCACGTGACATATGTGCACGATTGGAATCACTCGTTAATGCCGCGTTTAATGAATCAATATTCCATGAAATTAATTTCATATTCTTACTCCTTTATTATCTATCTGTTTTCCATTTCTTTTCAATAATATAGCTAATTTAAAGATAGCTGAATCAATTTTATTAATCATATTAAATGTTCAAATTACAAACCTTTTTTTGATATCTTTAGTAAATGATTCATGTTTTTTATTATCCCATTATGAAATTGATTCAGCTCAGTTTCATTTTCACTTAATTTGTTAATCTTATGAAGGCAAGCCCTTAAAGAACGATATTTTCTTGTTCGCCTTTTTCCCATTGAAGGATATTATTAAAGGTAATCTCAGCCCTTCTTACCATCGCTTCTTCTGTTGCATACCCGACATGTGGAACAAGTACGGTATTCGGTGCATCTAAAAGCGGATAATCTGTTGGTACTGGAGGTTCCATATCGACTCTATCTAAACCAGCACCGGCAATTTTTCCATCATGTAAAGCTTCTGCTAATGCATCATTATCTACAATCGGACCTACTGCTGTATTAATTAAAAAAGCAGTTTCTTTCATTAATGCTAGCTTTTCCTTATCTATTAAATCTTTCGTTTCATTCGTTAGTGGGACATGTAGCGTCACAATATCACTCATTGCTAACACGTCTTCCAAGTTCTTATATTCCACACCTTGATCAATCAATTCCTGCTTCTCACTTCTATTATAAGCAAGGACACGACAACCATAAGCCAAACCTAGCTTTGCTACGGTGCCACCGATATCACCAGTACCTAAGACACCTAAGGTTTTACCATGTAAATCATTTTGTCTGTAACCCGCTTTTGTTCCTCCCTCCCTTGTAACTGCATCTAAAGGGACAATATTACGCAACAAAGAAGTAATTAGTCCAAAAGTAAGTTCAGCAACGGAATGTGTACTATAGCCTGCAGCATTAGAAACTTGAATTCCCTTCTCTTTACACTTTTCTAAATCGATATGGTCAAATCCAGTGAAGGCTACGGAAATATATTTTAATTTTTCCGCTTGTTCTAGTACCTCACCACTTAATGGCGTATTAGCAAGTACTAAAATCTCCGCATCTTTTATTCGTTCTTTCAATGTCTCATCATCTGTTTTTCCATCATCATATGTAAGTAACTCATGGCCTTGTGAGCTTAGAGGTTCTGATAAACGCTCAAAGACTTCCTCACTAATGCCAAGGGATTCTAAGATTACAATTTTCATTTTTATCTTTCCTCCATTTTCTATATCATTCCATTTCATCATACTGTATTCTATTTTCTAAGTCTATGAATCACGAATAGCTTGCTAGAGAAACTTTTACCTTTTACACTATCTAGTGAAGCACTAACGCTCTAGCAATCATCTTTATTATAAGTATCAATTAGTACCTTTCACTTATTTTCTATGCTAACATGGGCATAGCATTGTAGATAGTTCTAACAAAGTCCCATCTAAAATTAACTAACCCATTATATATTTTAATATGTAAGATGAACAATAAACTTCTAGTTCGTTAAATAAGGTAGGAGGATATTATGACAAATACACAAAACATACTAATCATCGTGACAAATGCAGATGAATTCGACAATACAGGACTGAGAACAGGTTTATGGCTCAGTGAACTCGTTCATTTCTTTGAGGTTGCAGAAAAAGCCGGTTATCACATGGATATTGCCAGCCCTTTAGGTGGTGAAATCCCTCTTGACCCGCAAAGTCTCATCATACCGCATCTTACTAATGCACTTGGCTTAACTGGTAAGCTGACCAAAAGGTATAAGGATAAAAACTTCAGAACCCTACTTAATAACACCTTGAAAATATCAGAAGCTGATGTGAATAATTATGATGCCATCTATTTAACTGGTGGACACGGAGTCATGTTTGATTTTACAGAAAATGAAACACTGGCAAAATTAATTGCAAATTTTTATGAAGCAGGCAAGATTGTTTCAGCTGTCTGTCATGGTTCAGCTGGTTTACTAAATGTAAAATTAAGCAATGGTCAATATTTAGTCTACGGTAAAAACGTCAGTGGCTTCTCTTGGAATGAAGAGAAATTAGCAAGACTGGATAAAGCAGTGCCATATAATCTCGAAGAAGAATTAAAAAAGAGAAGGGCCAACTACAGTAAAGCCTTACTGCCGTTCGGATCGCATGTGGTAGTAGATGGTCAACTAATCACAGGACAAAACCCGATAAGTGCAAAAGGAGTCGGGAAGGCCGTCGTAAATTTACTAGATAAAAGTAAATAAAAAACAGACAACTAGCAAGCCTATTTTACTCGGACAAAGTCTTTGACTATACTAGTCTCGGTTCTAGCAATAACATAAAAAGTGATTCATTCACTTTCATCAGCAAAAATTCAAGGAAGCAGATAGGTTGATGTGTAATAAAGCAAATGTTAACGTAAATACAAACATCAATCTATAAACTTAATACATTTAGACAAAAAAGCAGCTAGTCATAGATAATTAGCTGCTTTTTGCTATTTAAAATAATTCATTCATTTACTTCTTTTTTCGCTTCTTCCACTTTTTTCATCCTATCACATCTCGGATTTTTTCCAACATGTTGTGCAGCATGGGTTATTTGAGCTAAGATTTCTGCCTTGCCTTGATGCATCATTTCATAACTAACACGAATATAAGGCTCTAAATGTTCATTCACTACATATTTAGGCGGAAAATGATTCAAGGCAATCGCTAAAATATCTGATAAGCAACGTTCACAATCACACTTTAATTGTAGTTTATCTTTGTTATACTTAATTTCTCTTTTAATAATGATTTCCATAATATTATGCGGACTCATCACTGCCACATCCATTCTATATATTTAATTTCTCCGTTAACACTATACAGACAATTCTGATTATACCATCTATGAACATGTTTTCCCAAGAAGGCTAAGGATAGCGTATTATTGCTAGATGTAAAAAGGTACCCAAAGTAAGAATCAAAGAATTTTAATCACTGTTCAAGAATAAAACCTTGTATATGACTTGGCTAGCAGTTTATTTTCAAGCATAACAACTCTCCTTCTTGTTAACCTAGCTTTTAGTTTATAACACATACAGTAAAGTAGTTAGAGCTTGTCTATTATAAACTAGTAAGTACATTTACATAGCTCTTGTTACATTAGTGTCAATCTCTACTCTATCTAGTTATTACTACTGATAACACGATTTTGTAAATTCCAAGGAAACCCTGATTTGTTTCCAAAACCCAAAAAAGAAACATCCATTTCGTCGTATTGACAAAATAGATGTTTCTTGTTAAAACCTTTGCTATATCTGTGTTTATTCCCTAGTCATCAACGCTACCAACTCCACATGGGACGAGTTGATAGAATTGATGCATTTGCGATTTATAGCAAAACGGTCGTATGCGGGAACATGTCGACTATTTCGTACGTTCGTGGGAACATATCAATAGATTTGCTTTATTT
>Ga0079226_10002581_pt1 | contig 13997 bp, 14 predicted proteins | sample Poulit2014_FD_76345 | JGI IMG/M metagenome (GOLD analysis project Ga0079226, IMG submission 76345) | Agricultural soil microbial communities from Georgia to study Nitrogen management - Poultry litter 2014 | ecosystem: Environmental > Terrestrial > Soil > Agricultural land | place: USA: Georgia... | reverse complement strand
TGAAAATATTACAAAAATAAACTATCTTTGAAAGATGCTGAAATTAGTTTATAAAATACGCTATTATTTTGAGCGAAACGGTTTTTATGTAAGTTCTCGTTTAGCAGATCGTTTGGGAATGCGAGTGAAAAATATCCGTTTGTTTTTTATTTATCTCTCCTTTGCAACTTTAGGGGTTGGTTTTGGATTTTATTTGACTTTAGCTTTTGGATTAAAACTAAAAGATTTGATTTACACCAAAAGAAGTTCTGTTTTTGATTTATAATTTTTTAGATTATTCTTTAAGGATTTTTTGTTTTATAATCAATGTTGAATTATTTTTAACGTTGATTTAAAATAAAATCTATGAAAAAAGTTTTTCTAACGCTTTTAAGTTTTCTGATTCCTTTCTTTTTATTTGCTCAAACCGACTCTTTAAGTCATAAAATAGATGCAGGATTTAAAAAATATACCCAATGGTTTGTAGATTTTATTTTTTATGAAATTCCGATTACACAAGATTTTAAAATCCCTTGGGTAGTCATCATCTTAATTGGTGGAGCTGTTTATTTTACTTTTTATTTCAGGCTGATTAATTTTTTAGGATTTCGCACAGCAATTCGTGTAGTAAGAGGAGATTTTGAAGACATAGAAGCTGTTGGCGCAGAAACGATTTATGAAGAAGTAAAAAAAGAAAATCAGCAAGAAGTTTTTCAAAAGGAAAAACAAAAAGAAGATGCGGAAGGAGAAGTAACGCATTTTCAAGCTTTGACCACTGCACTTTCTGCCACAGTAGGTTTAGGAAATATTGCAGGCGTAGCTGTGGCAATTTCCATCGGCGGACCCGGTGCTACTTTTTGGATGGTTTTAGGTGGTTTTTTAGGAATGGCAACAAAATTTACAGAATGTACTTTAGGCGTAAAATACAGAGATATTGGTCCAGATGGAACTGTTTATGGCGGACCGATGTATTATTTGAAAAAAGGATTAGCAGAAAAAGGAATGAAGAAATTAGGAAAAGTATTGGCTTTTTCTTTTGCAATATTAATCACTTGTGGGGCTTTTGGAATCGGAAATTTATTTCAAGCCAATCAAGCTTCAGCGCAATTTGCTGATTTATTAAACTTAGATGCCACACAAAGATTGTGGGTAGGCGCAGGATTAGCCATCACCGTAGGTTTAGTAATCATCGGCGGAATAAAACGCATTGCAAAAGTAACAGAAAAAGTGGTTCCTTTTATGGCGGTAATTTATGTTTTGAGTGCTTTGCTGATTATCGGAATTAATTATATGCACATCGGCGATGCTTTTATGGCAATTTTTAAAGGTGCTTTCACCGGAGAAGGAATTGCTGGTGGAGCAGTGGGAGTGATGATTCAAGGAATTAGAAGAAGTACTTTTTCTAACGAAGCCGGAATGGGGTCAGCGCCAACTGCTCATGCGGCTGTGAAAACAAAATATCCCGCTTCAGAAGGCTTGGTGGCTTTATTAGAACCTTTTATTGATACGGTGGTGATTTGTACAATGACCGCTTTGATAATTATCATCGCTAATTTTGATGCAAATATTGTGGAATATGGCGTTGAGGTTTCGGAAGGTGTGCAAGTTACTGCAGCTGCTTTTGATGCTGCAATTCCGCATTTTTCTATTGCTTTAACCATAGCGGTAATTCTTTTTGCCATTTCTACTATGATTTCTTGGTCTTATTACGGCGCACAAGGTTGGATGTTTATCTTCGGAAAAAGCAAGAAAAACAGATTGATTTACAATGTTTTATTTTGCATTGCTATTTGGATAGGTTCAGGCGTGAGCTTGAATGCAGTGATAGATTTTTCTGATGCGATGAATTTTGGAATGGCAATTCCCAATATAATTGGAATAGTGATTTTAGCTTCTGTGGTTCGAAAAGAATTAAAAAGATATCAAAAAGCAATTAAAATAAAAGAGAAAGCTTTAAAAAAAGGAATGAAAGATCTCAGTGGAAATAAATAAGCCTTAAAATGTAAATATTTTATGGATTTTAAGAATAGGTTTATTTTCAATCTTGAAACATAGGAGGATAGACTAAATTATTCTTAAATTTGTAAATTATAAATAAATAATATATAGATTACTCAGAAAAAGCGTTTCTTTTGTTATAAAGCTTAAAGACAAAAGAAAAAATTGTCTTTATCTGTTTAAAAAAAGTATATTGAATAAAAAAGAATTAAAAGAAATTGGATTTAAAATCATTCAGTGGATTATTTCTATAATACAGGGAATTTATATTTTTATCAGAAGCTTATTTATGCGATTATTTAATGCTTTATTTAAAAGAAAAACAAAATCTGAAAAACCTTCTGTAGAAAAAGAGGAAGAGCAAGGGAAATTTATGCCTGAGCCAGAAATTCCTGTTGATGAGAAATTCATATTAAACTTTCAGAAAAACGGAGGAAAGTTCTTGTATTGTTTAGATGAAGAAGAAGTAAGAAATAATTTCTACTATATTTTAAAAGAAAATAATTGGCAAGGAAATGCTTTTTGTAAAAATGAAGAACTCAAAGAAATATTTCAAGGATTTAATTTGAATTTTACTTCAGATTTAGCATCTTCTTTTGGATTATTTTCTTGTGAATTTTTAATCGCCAACACTGGATCTTTACTTTTTTCTTCCAATCAGATAGGAGAAAAAAAGCTGACTCAATTTCCAGAAAACTTTATAGTTTTAGCAAAAACCAGTCAATTAGTAGAAACGCCAGGCGATGGATTGAGAATTATAAATTTCAGAAAAGAACATATTCCTACTAATATTACCACCCTAAAAAACTTTAATAAAAAAGATACAGATAAAGAAGGACACTTTATGAATTATGGGAGTGTGTCAAAAAACTTATATTTGTTGCTTTTAGAAGATCTCTAATTATTTTTTAATCAAAAGAATTGGAGCGGAATGTCTTAATTATATGAGTGAAACGATCACAAGACTTATTTCAGGAGTGGTTTATGCAGCATTGCTCCTTTTTGCGATTTTTATATCAGAATATACTTTTATAGTGCTGATATTTATTTTTGGAATTTTTACCCTTCATGAATTGCAAAATTTGCTGAAAATAAAATCTTATGTTTCTTATCTCTTCTTGCCCGCTTTTTTGGTGTTTTTTAATATTTTTCACTTTTTAGGAGAAGATTATCTATTGAAAACCCTGATGATTATTACTTTGATAGTAAATCTATTGTTGATTAGAGATTTATTAATCATTCGGAAGATTCCCATCTTTACGCAAAGAAAATATATGATTATTATTTTCTATTTGATTTCTGCATTAACTTTTTTGACTTTAATTCCTTATCAAAATCCAGCGCAAATTTATGAACCAAAAATCTTAATCGGAGTTTTTGTTTTGATGTGGAGCAATGATTCTTTTGCGTACTTAATTGGAAAAACCTTTGGAAAAAGAAAACTTTTTGAAAGAATTTCTCCCAACAAAACCATAGAAGGATTTTTAGGTGGAGTGCTTTGTACTTTGGTGATTAGTTACCTTGTATTTTATATTGTTGATATCTTTAGTTTTAAAATTTGGTTGGGAATAAGCTTAATCACATGTATTTTTGGTACTTTTGGAGACTTAATACAATCAAAATTAAAACGACAAGCAGGAGTAAAAGACAGTGGAAGATTAATGCCAGGTCATGGAGGCTTACTTGATCGCTTAGATAGTATTATATTTGCCTCAACATTTATTTATTCATTTTTAGCGATTGTCAATAATGTTTCATAAAGAAGGGCATCGAATTATCGGAATTGCCATTTTAATTGTGGTAATTATAAATATGTTCAGCTTCTATTTATTATCAGAAGGCTGGGGACAAAACTTAATATTAATAGGGAGTTTAATATTTTTAATTCTGATTTTACAGTTTTTTAGAAATCCAAAAAGACTGTTTCAAAATGATGATTCTCATATATTAGCTCCGGTAGATGGAAAAATTGTAGTGATTGAAGAAGTTTATGAAAAAGAATATTTTAAAGAAAATCGCTTACAAGTTTCTGTTTTTATGTCTCCGGTAAATGTGCATGTAACAAGATATCCGATTGGCGGAAAAATAAAATATAGTAAATATCATCCGGGTAAGTTTTTAGTTGCTTGGCATCCAAAATCAAGTGAATTAAATGAAAGAACAACAGTAGTTGTTGAAAATTCTGTTTTTGGAGAAGTTCTTTTTCGTCAGGTTGCCGGAGCTTTAGCAAAACGCATTGTAAATTATGCTGAAGCAGGACAAAATGTAATTCAAGCCAGTGATAGCGGATTTATTAAATTTGGATCCAGAGTAGATATGTTTTTGCCGGTGGATACAAAACTAAAAATAGAATTAAACCAAAAGGTAAGAGGAGGGGAAACCATAATAGCAAAAGAAAACTAAAGCATGGCTGAAAATAAAAGCGAATTAGACAGAAAATTTGAAGAAGCAGTAAAATTAGCTTCAGATCCAGAGCTGAAATTCCCGGCAGATATCAGGTTGTATTTCTATGCTTATTATAAAAGAGCAGTAGGGAACCACAACAGCGATAGAATGAGAGAAGACAATGAAAAAAACGCTTTGATTAGCGGTTTTAAAATGAATGCTTTATTTCAGGTTAGAAATATTCCGATTGAAGAAGCTAAAAAAAAATATATAGAATTGGTAAATGAATATATTATAAAAGATAAAATAAAACCGGAAAAATAATTTTACGATTCTTTGTCAAGAATATTTCCTTTTATTTTTAAAGCGATAACAGGTTTGTTTTTTGCATTGGAATAAACCGTAATTGTTCGACGAACCGGTCCGGAAACTTTAGTGTCATAAACCACTTTTATCTCTCCCTTATCTCCGGGATTAATTTTCTTTTTCGTATCAATCAGCTTTAAATTTCCGCTGGTAATTGTCACTTTTTCAATAATTAAAACTTCATTTCCCGTGTTTTTGAACTTAAAACTGCGTTCTCCGTTGCTTCCTTGTTTTATATTTGAAAAAGAAACAGTGGTGTTTTCAAAATCTATTTTTGCTTGAGCAAAAATAGAGGTGCTGAAAATCAGCAATATAGATAAAACATAAAAGGATTTCATAAATTGAAAGATTAAAAGTTATGCCAACAACTATAAAGCAATTTACAAAAAAACTATTAACAGTGCTTTTAGATTTTTAGAATTTTGCCGATATGATTACATTTGTCAAAATTTAAATAAAACCTGAAGATGAGGTATAATCCTGAAGACATAGAAAAAAAGTGGTATAAATATTGGTTGGAAAACGGTTATTTCAATTCTGAAGTAAATGAAAAAGAACCTTATACCATTGTAATTCCACCACCCAATGTAACCGGAATTTTACATATGGGGCATATGCTTAACAACACCATTCAAGATGTATTGATCAGAAGAGCAAGACTAAAAGGATATAATGCTTGTTGGGTGCCGGGAACAGATCACGCTTCTATTGCTACAGAAGCAAAAGTTGTTGAAAAACTGAAATCTGAAGGAATAAATAAAAATGATATTGATCGAGAAGAGTTTTTAAAACACGCTTGGGAGTGGACAGAAAACTATGGAGGAAGAATTCTCAACCAACTTCAAAAATTAGGAGCTTCTTGTGATTGGAATAGAACAAAATTTACGCTTGATGAAGAGATGTATGAATCTGTAATCAAAAGTTTTGTTGATTTATATAACAAAGGTTTGATTTATAGAGGATATCGAATGGTGCATTGGGATCCGGAAGCCAAAACCACCCTTTCTGATGAAGAAGTAATCTATGAAGAACAACAAGGAAAACTTTATCATGTAAGATATAAAATCAAAGATTCTGAAGATTATCTTACCGTGGCAACCACCAGACCGGAAACCATTTTTGGAGATACCGCTATTTGTATAAATCCTGCTGATGAGCGATATCAACACTTAAAAGGAAAAACAATCATAGTTCCGGTTGTAAACAGAGAAATTCCCATCATTGAAGATGAATATGTAGATTTAGAATTTGGAACAGGATGTTTAAAAGTAACTCCGGCTCACGATCAAAATGATAAAATGCTGGGCGATAAACATCAGCTTAAAATTGTAGATATTTTTAATGAAGACGCTACTTTAAATGCAGAAGGATTACATTATGAAGGAAAAGATCGTTTTGTAGTCAGAAAAGAGTTTGCTAAAGAATTAGAAGAAAAAGGATTTTTAGTAAAAGTAGAAAATCACCTGAATAAAGTAGGAACTTCAGAACGAACAAAAGCAGTTATTGAACCCAGATTATCAGATCAGTGGTTTTTAAAAATGGAAGATTTGGTAAAACCTGCAATTAAAGCAGTGTTGGAAACCAAAGAAGTAAAATTATTTCCGGATAAATTTAAAAACACTTATGCACATTGGGTGAATAATATTCGAGATTGGAATATTTCTCGCCAATTATGGTGGGGACACAGAATTCCGGCTTATTATTATGGAGCAGGAAAAGATGATTTTGTAGTAGCAAAAACAGCAGAAGAAGCAGTAAAATTAGCAAAAGAAAAAACCGGAAATGAAAATCTAACTCAACAAGATTTACGTCAAGATGAAGATGTATTAGACACTTGGTTTTCTTCGTGGTTATGGCCAATGAGCGTTTTTGACGGCATCAGAAATCCGGAAAATGAGGAATTTAAATATTATTATCCTACCAACGATTTGGTAACAGGACCGGATATTTTATTCTTTTGGGTAGCTCGAATGATTATTGCAGGATACGAATACACTGATGAAAAACCTTTCGAAAATGTTTACCTCACCGGATTGGTAAGAGATAAACAAGGAAGAAAAATGTCAAAATCTCTTGGAAATTCTCCTGATGCTTTAAAGTTGATAGAAAATTATGGAGCAGATGGCGTAAGAGTTGGTTTGTTGTTGAGTAATGCAGCAGGAAATGATTTGCTTTTTGACGAATCTTTATGTCAACAAGGAAAAAGTTTTGGAAACAAAATCTGGAATGCCTTCCGTTTGATAAAAGGTTGGGAAGTATCCGAAAATAAAACTCAGCCGGAAGCCACAAGAATCGCTTTGGATTGGTATCAAAATCGACTGCAGGAAAAACTGGTAGAAATAGAAGATCATTTCGAAAAATACAGAATTTCAGATGCTTTAATGACAATCTATAAACTGATTTGGGATGATTTCTGTTCTTGGCTGTTAGAAGCCATAAAGCCGGATTATCAACAGCCTATTGATATAAAAACAAAGCAAACTATTATTAAGCTTTTAGAAGAAAATTTAAAAATTCTGCATCCTTTCATGCCATTTTTAAGTGAAGAACTTTGGCAGAAAATAACAGAAAGAAATCCTGAAGAAGCTTTAATTGTAGCAGAATGGCCGAAAACCACTGGTTTTGATGAAAAGTTTTTAAAAGAATTTGAAGTGGTAAAAGAGGTAATTAGTAATATCAGAAATATCCGAAAAACTAAAAATATCTCTTTTAAAAATGCGATAGACTTAAAAGTCATCGACCATGAGAAAAATGCAAAAAGTTTAAATACAGTAATTTCCAAAATGGGAAACATTAAAACTTTTGAAACAGTAGATCAACCTCAAAGCAATGCGATTTCTTTCAGGATAAAATCTAATGAATATTTTATTCCGATGGATGGACATATAGATGTTGAAGAAGAAGTGAAAAAGTTAGAAAAAGAATTGATTTACAATCAAGGGTTTTTAAAAGCTGTTGAAAAAAAGTTAAACAATACAAGATTTATTACTAATGCGCCGGAAAAAGTGGTGGTGTTAGAAAAACAAAAGCAAGCAGATGCACTTGCTAAAATAGAAGCAATTCAAGAACAATTAAATAATTTAAAATAAAATGAAAAAAATCTTAGTTTTATTAGTCGGAATTTTCTTATTAATCTCATGTGGAGAAAATAAAGAATCTGAGTATAAAAGTGATTATGAAGAAATCCTTCAGGGGGTTTTAGATGAACATGATGTTTTGATGGAAGAAATGAAAACAGTCAGCGGATTATTGCAAAAAGTAGAACCTGAAATAGATGATTCTGAAGAAGGAGAGGAGTATGAAGTCTCTGCAGAAAAATTAAAAAATGCCAATAAATCTATGTTTTCTTGGATGAAAGATTTTAGTGAAGAATTTTCTGATATTCATGAAAAAGGAAAAACCTTTACAGAAGAAGAATATAAAGAACGAATTGAAAAACTAAAAAAACAAGAAAACACTTTAGAACAACTAAAAAAAGAGTTTGAAGAAAGTATTTCAAGCGCAGAAGAGTTGTTGAGTAATAGAAAATAAAATATCGTATTATGAATAGTTTAGTATCAAAAAGCTTAGGACTTCTTATTTTTAGAGTAGGAATTTCTTTTTGGATGATCGCCAATCATGGTTTAGGAAAATTTTCAACATTAATCAGTGGAGAAGAAATCAAGTTTTTAGATCCTATTGGTATAGGAATGACTTTATCTTTTGTGTTGGCTATATTTGCAGAATTTTTCTGTTCTATTCTATTGGCTTTAGGAGTTTGGACAAGATTGGTTGCTGTTCCTTTGGCGGTTACAATGCTTATCGCTTTTTTTGTAGCCCACGGAGCTGATCCTATTTTAGAAAGAGAAATCGCCGGATTATATTTGGTGAGTTATATTTTATTAATCTTTACAGGAGGAGGAAAATTTGCCTTAGGAACACTTATAGGAAGACGTTTTAATTAAAAACCAATAAATATTTCAACAACTAATAAAGATTTATTTCTTGAAAAAACAAAAAACATGTTAGATTTTGTTATTGTAGGCGCAGCTCAAGCAGGTTTGAGTATGGCTTATTATCTTAAAAAACGAACCAAGAATTTTTTATTAGTTGATAAAGAAAATGAAATCGGTTATTCCTGGCTGAATCGTTGGGATTCTTTAAAACTTTTTACTCCTTCAGAATTTAATAATATGCCGGGAATGGATTTCCCGGCTCCGAAAGGACATTATCCTTCAAAATATGAAGTAGCAGAATATTTTAAAGCTTATGCTGAAAAGTTTGATTTTCCCATTCAGCTGAATACATTAATTGAAAAAATAGAAAAAAAAGAAAATCATTTTCAACTTTTCTATGAAAATAAAATTATAAAAACTAAATCAGTAATCATTGCTACCGGACCGTTTCATATTCCGTTTACGCCCAAATTTCATCAAAATATTTCTACAGAAATATTTCAAACACATAGCAATTATTATAAAAATCCTACACAACTCCAAGAAGGACCAACTTTAGTGGTGGGAGATGGAGATAGTGGTTTTCAAATCTTAGATGAAATCTCTAAAAATGGAAGAAAAACTTATTATTCGGGAAGCACCGAAATTAAAACACTTCCTCAAGAAATATTAGGAAAAACTCTATGGTGGTGGTTTTCTAAAACCGGATTTTTAAGCATTAATAAAGATACTTGGTTAGGAAAAAGAATTATGCACAATCGTCAACCTGTTATAGGAACGGATGTGAAGGGAATTTTAAACCGAGAAAATGTAATTCCTGTTGGTTTTACAACTTATGCAGAGGAAAATATAATTACTACAGAAAAAGAAAAATTAACAGATATTAAAAACATCATTTGGGCAACGGGATATAAACCAAATTTTGAGTGGATTAAAGGTTTAGAACTCACCAAAGATAAATATCCAAAGCACATCCGCGGTGTCAGCACTATGAGTGATTTATATTTTATAGGCTTACCTTGGCTTTATACAAGAGGTTCAGCTACTTTAGGCGGAATTCAAAAAGATGCGGAGTTTTTGAGTTTATATATTAAAGAGAAAAATAATTAATCCACTTCTAAGAGAAAATAGTTCTTCATTTTGATTAACGTAAAAAAGTTAATCATTCCTTAATTTAATTGTGAAAATTTGTATAACTTCACAGCCCAATCAATGTGTTAAAAAGTTAAGAGTATGAAAAGAAAACTATTTTTTATTGTTTTTACCTTTTTGGTAATAAAAATGAGCGCTTCTACAACTATAGAAAACAACTCCGAAATCTTAATTGAAGATTCCATAGAAATGTTGGCGTGTACTCCTCCAACAGTCACTCATGAAATTGTGCCAAACTGTGCACAAGGAGAGCAGTTTTTAATAGATGTTATAGTTTCTGATTTAGGAAGTGCAGAAAATGTGGTGGTAGAAGATAATATGGGAAGTACTCCTCAAACAATCAGCACAGCAGAAACCATTACTTTTGGTCCTTACCCAAATGGAGTAGAAGTAACCATTATTGTTTCTGATGAAGATGATTCTTCTTGTAAAGATGAAACAGGAGAATTAACACAGCTGTATTGTCCAACTGATTATATCAGCGTTAGTGATAGTTATTCAGCAGAAGAGTTGGTGACAGAAGTGTTGATCGACAATCCTTGTGCTATGGTTTCTAATGTGACTTCTTCAACCGGAACAGATTTTAGCGATGGCACACCGGGATTAGGATATTTCTCAGGAGAAAATACAACTTGCCCAATAGGAGAAGGTATAATATTGAGCTCAGGAGATGTGAATAATGCTTCGGGACCGGAACAAGAAACCAGTGATGGGGGAAATGATTGGCCGGGAGATGATGATTTGGATGATTTAGTATCTTCTCAAGGAAGTACAGGAGGAACCCATAATGCGAGTGTAATAGAATTTGACTTTGTACCTTATACTGATCAAATCAGTTTTAATTATTTATTTGCTTCATCAGAGTATGGAACTTTTCAATGTAGTTACGCAGATGTTTTTGGTTTTTTCTTAACAGATGAAGATGGAAATACTACCAACTTGGCAGTAGTTCCTGATACAGATACGCCGGTTTCTGTAACTACTATTAGAGATAACACCTATAATAGTACTTGTGAATCGATGAACGAAGAATACTTTGATAGTTATTATGGAATAAATGGATTACCATCAGAAGCAGATCCAATTTCTTTTAAAGGATACACCGTGGAGTTAACTGCAGAAGCAGAAGTAGTACCGGGACAAACTTATCATATTAAATTAGCCATTGCAGATTATTTAGACACCAGTTATGATTCAGCTGTTTTTGTACAAGCAGGAAGTTTTGAATTAGGAACTATTGATTTAGGACCGGATTTAACCGTGGATAATCAAAATGCCCCTTGTGAAGAAAATATTGCAATTCTTGATGCGGGAATAGAAGATAATGACTTGGCAGATATCTCTTGGTATAAAGATAATGAAATCATAGAGGGAGCAACAAGTCCAATACTTGAAGTTACAGAAAGTGGAACTTATGCTGTTTTTGTTATTTACGGCGGAACTTGTGTAATTGATGATGAGATTTATGTTGAGTTTGCTCCGGTTCCAAACTTTGATTTTGATCAAGAAGAAGAAAATTTATGTGGAGTTGATACAGTTGTATTAGATGGAACGCCAAGTAATATAGATGATTTTGGAGGTGGAGAAATTTCCTATACCTGGTATTTGGATGGAGATGAAATTTCCGGAGAAAATAATGCTACTATTGAAGTAAATGAACCCGGAACTTATGAAGTTGAAGTTACTACAGGATTGGATTGTGTAGGAACGCATGTGATAGAAGTTTCAGATGCAGATTTTGATATTGATTTGGGAGAGGATTTGGTTTTTTGTGACATAGAAGATTATGAGCTTACTGCTGAGATAGAAGGAGATACATCCGGAGCAGTTTTTGAATGGGAAGGACCGGGAATTGAAGAAGAAACAGGACAAAGTGTGGTGGTGACTCAGTCAGGAACTTATACTGTATATGTAACTATAGAAAATTGTACAGCAAATGCTTCAATTGATATTGAATTTGAAGAACCCGCAGATTTTGATTTGGGATCTGATATATTTACACCGGATTTAGAAGATCTTTTCATAGATGCTACACCAACAAACATAGACCCGGATGATGCAAATTATGAATGGGAGTATAATGAAAACTCAATTCCGGAAAATGGACCAATTGTTTATTTAGAAGATTACGGATATGGAACTTACACCGTAACTGTTTATGCAGATGATCCGGATTGTTTTTCGAGTCAAAGCATAGAGGTTACAGAAGAAGAAATTATCTGTGAAGTAGTTTTAACAGCAGATAAAGATTTAACAGCAGAAATCGGATATTGTGAAGGAGATGATTTTAATGCTTATGAAATTATTTTCACAGCAGAATTTAGTTCAGAAAACGCTCAAGGAGATCCAACTTATATCTGGTCTGTAAACGGAGAAGAAGTAGAAGAAACAGAAGACCCGGATTTTACTTTAATTTATGATGATGAAGGAGAATTTAATGATGAGGTCAGCGTAGAAGTTATTGTAGATAATTGCAGTGCTTCCACAACGGCAGAAACAAATGTTTTAGTTTCTCCTTATGAACATCCTTGTGTGATTACAGAAGGAATTTCTCCCGGAAATAACGATGGAAATAATGATTATTTAGATTTAACTTTCTTAAATGACCGATCAGGAATTGAAAAAATCACAATTTATAATAGATATGGAAGTAAAGTTTTTGACCAAAATAACTACTCTGATGAGTGGAGAGGTCAAGACAATGGAGGTAAAGAACTTCCTTCTTCAACTTATTATTATGTGATTAAATTAAAAAATGAAGATCCGGTTTTTGATCAAGTTATAAAAGGATGGATTTATGTCAATCAAGATGTTAACTAATTGAATTTTAGTTAAGTAGATTTTAATTAAGAACCCTCTCCATTAAAAAGAGAGGGTTTTTGCAATAAATCAAAATTTTAAAAAATCAACTTGTATCATTTTTTCCTAAAGAAAAAACCTATCTTTAATCCAGTCCTTTAAATAAAAAGAAAATGAAAAAAATATTAGCTGTTGTAGGAACTAATAATAAAAACTCCGTCAATAAAAAACTGGTGAAATATGTTTCCGGTCTTTTAGAAGACGTAGAAATTAAATTACAGGATTGGACGCATTTTGATGCACCAATTTATAGTATTGATTGGGAAAAAGAAAGAGGAATTCCTGTAGATGTTCAAATTTTACAAAACACTTTAGCAGAATATGAAGGAGTTATCATAGCTGTTACAGAACATAATTTAACCATTTCTACTTTTTTAAAAAATATCATAGATTGGCTTTCTCGAGCGGATAATCAGTTCTTAAAAAATAAAAAAATACTGCTTATGAGTACTTCAGATGATGAAAAAGGATCGATTAATGCTTTAAAATATATGAGAGAAATCACCCCTGTTTTTGGAGCAGAAGTAGTAGAGAGTTTTAGTTTGCCTCTTTTTTCAAAAAATTTTGATGAAGAAAAAAACACCTTAAATGATGAAGTGATGCTTTTAGGATTGATGGAAGTATTGACAAATTTTCAACGAAATTTTCAAGATTAAAAAAACTCCCCCGTTTTATCAGGGGAGCCAAAATTTAAGAGTTTTCTAAAAAATCATTGATTAATTCAGGAGGTCTGCCTATTACGGCTTTGTCTCCTTTAATCACTATAGGTCGTTGAATAAGACGAGGATGTTTCTCCATAATCTCAATCCATTCCTCTTCAGAGAAATCTTTTCCTTTATAGTTTTCCTTATAAATCGCTTCTGATTTTCTGATCAAATCAACTGCTTTTATTTGGAGTTTTTTTAATATCTCTTTTAATTCTTCAGCAGGAGGATTTTCTTCTAAATATTTTCTGACTTTTGGATTTATATTTTTTTCTTCCAAAATGCTGAGCGCAGCTCTGCTTTTACTGCATCGATTGTAATGAAAAATAGTGACTTCAGACATAGTATAGGTTATTTTTCTGCAAAATAATAAATTTTACGAGAACCAACTTTTCGTCGAATTTTAAATCCACTCCTTATTTTCTAAGCTATAATTAACTTGATTAAGTTGATTGCTAATAGGAATCTGATTAACTTTGCATTCTTATTTTTTAAATTATTTGTATGCAACTTTCCGAACAAGAACGCGTCCGTAGAGAAAAGCTAAACAAGCTTAATGAATTAGGAATTAATCCTTATCCAGCAGAATTATTTGAAATTACAGAAAATTCAAAAGAGA
>Ga0079226_10002580_pt1 | contig 13997 bp, 14 predicted proteins | sample Poulit2014_FD_76345 | JGI IMG/M metagenome (GOLD analysis project Ga0079226, IMG submission 76345) | Agricultural soil microbial communities from Georgia to study Nitrogen management - Poultry litter 2014 | ecosystem: Environmental > Terrestrial > Soil > Agricultural land | place: USA: Georgia... | reverse complement strand
TAGACTATTTCTTCTTTCTTTCCTTTGCTTTAGGATATTTTAAAAATCGGTGGCAATGCTATAAAGACTTTCCCGGCCTTAATCATAGGGCGCATATAGCGGTAGAAAAAGGTTAGAAGCAATACTTGAATATGCGCACCGTCTGTATCAGCATCAGTCATAATAATGATCTTATCGTTTTGAACATCGTCCAGATCAAAGTCCCCGCCTACACCTGCGCCAATTGTATAAATGATTGTAGATATTTCTTCATTTTTCATTACATCTTCAATCTTCGTCTTCTCTGTATTAATCACTTTCCCTCTTAATGGCAGAACCGCCTGGAACTTCCGATCACGTCCCTGTTTTGCAGATCCGCCCGCTGAGTCCCCCTCCACAAGATACAGTTCATTTCGCTTTGGATTTCTCGACTGGGCCGGTGTCAATTTACCGCTTAGTAATGTTTCTTTTCTTTTTCTTTTCTTTCCGGTTCTCGCTTCCTCTCTGGCTTTTCGTGCCGCTTCCCTAGCTTCTTGTGCTTTGATTGCCTTGTTCGTTAACAGGCCCGCAACATCTGGATTTTCCTCAAGAAAGTAAGCCAGGTTTTCTGAAACAACAGATTCTGTAGCCGAGCGTGCTTCCGCAGTTCCTAATTTGCCTTTCGTCTGACCTTCAAACTGCAGCTTGTCTTCAGGAATACGCACCGAAATAATAGCGGTTAATCCTTCGCGTATATCTGTTCCATCTAAATTCTTATCTTTTTCTTTAATTAAGTTCATTTTTCTCGCATATTCATTTATTGTACGGGTAATACCTGACTTTGCCCCGGATTCATGTGTTCCTCCGTCCTTCGTTCGAACATGGTTAACAAATGAAAGGATGCTTTCTGCATAGCCATCATTAAACTGAAAAGCAAATTCAATTTCTATATCTTGATTTTCGCCTTCAAAAAATGCAACCGGGTGCAATGTATCTTTTTCCTCATTTAAATAATCGACAAAAGATTTAAGACCTTCCGGATAATTATAAGTTTCAACCGTATCTGTTCGCTCATCTTTCAACTCGATATTTAGATTTTTAAGTAAAAAAGCTGATTCACGAAGTCGTTCGGAAATCATTTCAAAGTTAAATTTTATATCTGAGAATATTTCCAGATCCGGTCTGAAATGAATCATCGTTCCTTTTTTTCTCGTTGTCCCTTTTTTTTCAAGCTTACCTGCAGGTTTCCCCCCATTTTCAAAACGTTGAAAAAATGTATTCCCGTCTCGCCAAATGGTGACATTCATCCACTCTGACAGTGCATTTACAACAGAGGCTCCAACACCATGAAGGCCACCGCTCGTTTTATATCCGCCTTGACCAAATTTTCCACCTGCATGAAGAACGGTAAAAATGACTTCTACTGTCGGCCTCCCTGAGCTATGTGTACCGGTCGGGATACCTCTGCCACTGTCTTCTATAGATATACTGTTATCTTTATAAATAACCACTTTGATTTCATTACCATAACCGGACAATGCCTCATCTACTGCATTATCCACAATTTCAAATACGAGATGGTGCATCCCACGAAGATCTGTACTCCCAATATACATGCCCGGTCTTTTTCTAACCGCATCAAGACCTTCTAATACCTGTATCGACTGATCTGTATATTGTTCATTCTGATTCACCAACCATCATCGTCTCCTTCCATAACTTGTCTCGTAACATTTAATATAGAACAAATGTTTTACTTTGTAAACAAAAAGTCCGTTAACCTTTGCAAACATGTTTTTTAGTATACTATAAGTATTGAAAAAAATATAATTTATTCATGTGTAAATTTAAAAAACATCGTAAAAAAAGGATGACTCCTTGTCACCCTTTCTTTTATTTGAGCAAAACAGAATGGACGACCTTGATACATAAGTCCATCATAACAGTAAAATCTCTCTCTTTTAAATAGTGGTACGCTTCTTCATTAATCACATCTTGTTGAGCCCAAAAAACGCGGCAATCTGTCTCGGCTGCATCCTTTGCGACGTCCATTAAAAACTCAGGTCTCCGGAACACATTAATAATATCAATCTTCTCCGGGACTTTTGCTAAAGAAGTATAAGCTGTTTCACCCAGCACTGTTTCACCACGCGGATTAACAGGTATAATTCGGTAACCACTCTTTTGCATTTCTTTAGCAATTTGATATGCTGTTCTTTGCGGATTATTAGATAAACCGTATACAGCTATTGTTTTTGCATTCATAAGCACATCCTTTAACTGATCCTGTGATGGATTCTCCCAAGTCATACAATCCCTCCTATCACCAAAGTCTATGATATTCGTTTCAGTTAATTATTGTATACTCTTATTTTAACATAACTTGCCTTTATTAGATGGGGAAGTGGAAACCGTGAAGATAAACGAACCGATTTTTTTAGTAAAACATGGGGACCAGCAGGCTGATATAATAAACAGTTGAGTCGAATATTTCAACAACAATCGCGCTAAAACAGTTTAAAACATAAAAAAGTGTTCTTTAAACGGTCACTTCATGATAAAATAAGAGTGAACTTTTCTGTTTAATAGATATTTGACATTTTCATATTATGATTGAAAGTAGGATGATAAGAAATGGTGTTTTTCTTATTTGCCCTAGCTGCCTATTTACTTGGATCCATCCCATTTGCACTCGTTGTCGGTAAGCTCGGGTATAAAATCGATATCCGGGAACACGGTAGTGGAAATCTTGGGGCAACAAATACATTTAGAGTGCTCGGTAAAAATGCAGGTATTATTGTTACACTGTCTGATATTCTAAAAGGAACGGTCGCTGTGTTGCTCCCACTCTTAGTAGATACAGAAATAAATCAATTAATTATCGGACTTTTCGCTGTTGCCGGTCATACCTATCCCGTATTTGCCAAATTCAAAGGTGGAAAAGCAGTTGCTACGTCAGGTGGTATTTTCCTTGGAGTTTATCCACTCTTATTTATCATAATGCTTCTAACTTTTCTCGTGAATTTATACATAACGAAATACGTCTCTTTATCGAGTATGATTACCGGTGTCATTAGCGTTATCGCCGCATTCTTCTTTAATGATATATTACTCATTGCGATTGTCTTCGTAGTAACCATCTTTGTCTTTTACAGACACAGAGAAAATATTAAACGAATTCGTGATGGGACAGAACCAAAAATTAAATGGATGTAATGGTTGGTGCTTTATTCGCTAAGCAATCTTTTCACATAGGTAGAGGTTCTTTGTTATACTTAAATCTGCAAATAGATAAAACGAAATGATTTTATAATTTTATCGCGATGTACGGGCTGGTCGACCTCAGTCATAGCCGCCCAATAATAAAGTGTTGTTTTATAAAGGTCCGCGATCAGGCATAAAGTGATTTCAAATCATACCAAAGGAAAGAATGAATCAGAATGAAACATATTTTCATTGGGATTATAAGATTCTACCGTACAGCAATAAGTCCATTTAAATCGCCCACATGCCGTTTTTATCCAACCTGCTCGGAATACGGCCTGGAAGCTTTTAAACGATTCGGAGCGGCGAAGGGCGCATATTTAACAATAAAACGAATCCTTAAATGCCATCCTTTCCATCCAGGCGGTGTGGATTATGTACCACCAAAAGATTAATATACGTTATTCAGCATATAAAAGATAAAAACTTCTTATATGCTGAATCTTTGTATTTGATCCCATTGCTGTTCCGATTCTAATACTTCCCTTTGTTTGTCTCCAAATAAATCAAAGTGCGGATATTTTTCGTCTTTATGGATCCATCTTGCATCAAGACCGTATATTTCCCCCCATTGTGCTAGTTTCTCCAAATTCGAACAGCCTGCTTTGGTTACTGTCGTACATCCGGGAAAACGGTCATCCTGCCAATAATGTGTTAAAAAATCAATTTCTCCGATAGATACATTATGTTGCCATTTTTTTAATTCTTTGCGATTGATTCCAAAAGCCATACGTATTTATACCTCTTTAATGTTTTCTTTATATAATTTATGCCAATCCGGAAACGTTTTCTTAAGAGAAACAGGCCGGAATGTATCCTTCTTCACAATAACATGTTCTGTTGTTCCAGTGACTGCTTCTTCGCCACCGGTCATAATTTTATAACCATAAATACTTCTTACGCCATTGTAAGACTCAAGCCACGTTTCAATCGTCACAGAATCATTGTAACGAACCGGTTTTTTAAAAGATATATCCGCATGGATAACAGGCGATACAATTCCATCCTTCTCCATACCTGCATATGTAAGACCAAGTGATTCAATAAATTTCGTTCTTCCAATTTCAAACCAGATTAAATAATTTGCATGATAGACAACTCCCATCTGATCTGTTTCTTGATATCTGACTTCAATTGGCGTTTTTACTGTTTTCAATCCTTTGTTCCCCCTAAACATCCTTTATCTCATTATACCGAATCCAGCAGATCCTTAAAAGGAAGTTGTCCGTCCTTCAATAAAAAATCCCCCCCAAGAGTTAAACTTTTTTCTCTTAGAGAGTTTTTTATTTTTCATCGCAATGTAATCAAGCCGGCGCGTTAAATCACAAGGTCTAATATTTGACGTATCATCGCGTGTACTATATTCCATAAAACTGCCATTTTAGACTTAAGAAAACAATTAAATCCTAAAGCGTCCTGTTAGGCCCTGATAGGCTCAACCAACATTCGGTAGAGGATAAAGAGCCCTACCGAATGAAGTTTCAATTTATGAATCATGTCTTGCTTCATCTTTTATTTCTGCACGCATTCCTTCAATTGCTTCTTCTCTTTTTTTGTTTTTCTCACGAATGTTTTGTTTGTCTTGCCCAGAAGCATAACGCATTGTTTCTTCTGCTTCTTCAATATTTTCAATTGTATTTTGAACCATATCTTGCAGTTTTTCTACGTTATCACTGCGATCATCTGGTTTTGGTTGATGGTCTCTTGGCATGATTTCCCTCCTTTTTCAATCCATTACTTTTAGTTTTGCTTAAGGTTTCTTTTCTATACAAAAAAATCCCTTCCCGCTAAGGAAGGGATTTTATTCGAATTATTTATTTTTTGTCTTTAATTTTCTTTTCTCTAACTTTTCCTCAAATTTTAAGAGCCAGGCTTCGTCATTCATCAGTTCTTTTCTGTTTTCTTTGACCAGTTCTTCAAATGTGAGCCGTTTTTTTAACGACATTCTGACCACACCCCTTTTATAAAAGAGTATGGCCATTTCTTTGTAATTTTATAACAATTGGTGAAATTAATCTAATTCGTTCATCGTCTCTACCATAAAATCATAATCCATTGGACCAATATGAGTCTGTTTTTGAATCGTTCCATCTGTTCCTATAAAAAAGGTTGTCGGCATGGCAAATACATTATACGTGTCTGTAACATCACCTGTTTTATCTAATAACACAGGGTAGGTATATCCATCTTCATCAATCAAATCACGCACATCATTTTCATCACGTTCTGTCCCTGTTGCATTTAAGGCGACAACCTCAACTTCGTCCTGGTGTTCATCATAAAATTCTTGCATTATCGGCATTTCTTCTTTACATGGGGGACACCATGTTGCCCAGAAATTCAGATACACTTTCTTTCCTTTTAAATCCGAAAGTTGAACTTCTTCTCCTTCTAAAGTAACGACTTCAAAATCAGGCGGATCCTCACCGACTTCAATCCGGTCATGATCAGATACAATATAGGCACCATCCTGGTTCGGATCTCCACTTACATCATACATCCCGTCTTCTGAGTTATCAGAGCTTGTCTCAATATATATATTAATACCTGTAACAACAACTAAAACAGCTATTATTCCGATACCAATCCACTTTTTCACTGTTTTACTCCTTCCATATGACGACAATTTCCACTTTAATATTAACCATATGTCTATTTTTATTGTTTGTAAAGGGAATAAAATATTGTTCAGGAATTGTTCAACATTTTAAAGAAGGGTGGTCACACGAATGAAACATCCGGTTAAATGAAATAAAAAAGTACCTGTATGTATAGGTACATACAGGTACTCAAATCTTGAATTCAATTATTACTGCTCTGCAACCTTTTGACGTAACACCATTTGAAGAATTCCTCCATGGCGGTAGTAGTCAATTTCAACAGGACTGTCGAAACGTGCAATTGCTGTAAATTCAGTTGTTTTACCTTCTTCATCTACTGCAGTTACTTTTACCGGACTATTCGGTGTAACATTTTCGTCGATTTCGACACTAATTGCTTCTTTGCCGGTCAAGCCTAGGGAATCAGCGCTCTGTCCTTTTTCAAACTGTAAAGGAAGCACACCCATCATGACAAGGTTAGAACGGTGAATCCGCTCATAACTCTCTGCAAGAACTGTTTTAATTCCCAATAAGTTTGTACCTTTTGCTGCCCAGTCACGGGATGATCCCATGCCGTAATCTTTACCGGCAATAACAATTAAACCAGTATCATTTTCTTGATATTTCATAGCAGCATCATAAATTGGCATAATTTCTTCTGTTGGCCAATATGTTGTGTAGCCGCCTTCTGTACCTGGTGCAATTTTATTTCGGATACGTATGTTTGCAAAAGTACCGCGCATCATAATTTCATGGTTTCCACGACGTGAACCGTAAGAGTTAAAGTTACGTGGAGATACGCCTTGCTCTTGCAAGTATTGACCTGCAGGCATGTCTTTTGCAATGGCTCCTGCTGGTGAAATATGGTCCGTTGTCACGGAATCACCGAACTTACCAATAACACGAAGATCCGACAAGGATTCTACTTTGCCAGGCTCTTTTGTGAGTCCTTCAAAGAATGGTGGGTTTTGAATATATGTTGATTCACTGTTCCACTCATATAAAGGCTCATCTGTTGTTTCAATTTCATTCCATTTTTCGTTGGAATCAAAGACGTTTTCATATTCTTTGCGGAAAATTTCAGGAGTAACTACTTTTTCTACTTCCTGTTTAATTTCCTGCAAGGACGGCCAGATATCGTTCATATAAACAGGATTGCCATCTTTGTCTGTTCCTAGTGAATCCTCCGCTAGGTTAACATCTACCGTTCCAGCTAGTGCATAAGCAACAACAAGTGGTGGTGATGCCAAATAGTTCGCTTTTACAAGCGGGTGAATTCGGCCTTCAAAGTTACGGTTACCTGAAAGTACTGATGAGGCAAGTAAATCGGAATCCATAATTTCCTTTTCAATTTCAGGACGTAATGGACCGGAGTTACCAATACAAGTCGTACATCCGTAACCAACAAGGTTGAATCCTAACTGATCCAAGTAAGGCATTAGACCAGAATCTTCCAAATAACGTGTAACAACTTTTGAACCTGGTGCTAGAGATGTTTTTACATACTCAGGTACTTCCAGCCCTTTTTCTACAGCATTCCGCGCGAGTAATCCTGCGCCTAACATAACATAAGGGTTAGAAGTGTTTGTACAGGAAGTAATCGCTGCAATTGCTAAGGCACCCGTCTTCATAACAGACGTTTTTCCGTTTGGATGATCAACAGTTACTTCTTTATCGAACTCGGATTGATCCATTCCAAATCCTTGGTTACCTTCTGGTGCAGTAACAGCTTTATTAAATTCCTCTTGCATTGCAGATAAAGGAATTAAGTCTTGTGGACGTTTTGGTCCGGATAAGTTCGGCTCTAACTCTGAAAGGTTGATTTCAACTACTTCTGTATATTCAGGGTCAGGCTGATCAGGACTGTACCACATGCTATTCGCTTTAGAATATTGTTCTACAAGGTTGATTTGCTCTTCACTACGTCCAGTTAAGCGCATGTAATCAAGCACTTCCTGATCGACTGGGAAGAAACCTGCAGTTGCACCGTATTCAGGTGCCATATTGGAGATTGTAGCACGGTCAGCCAGCGGCATATCCCGGAGCCCGGGACCAAAGTACTCTACAAATTTTCCAACCACATTTTTTTCACGCAAAACTTGTGTTACTTTCAAAGCCAGATCCGTCGCATTTGTTGCGCTCGGGAAACTGCCTGTAAATTTAACACCAATTACTTCCGGAGCAGGGAAATAAGACGGTTGTCCCAGCATACCTGCCTCAGCTTCAATTCCACCTACACCCCAGCCAAGAACTCCTAATCCGTTGATCATTGTTGTATGGGAGTCTGTGCCGAATAGTGTGTCCGGATATGCAACATATTCGCCATCGTCGTTTTGAACACCGTGTACAACATTTGCAATGTACTCCAAGTTAACTTGGTGAACAATACCTGTTGCCGGTGGAACGGCACGATAGTTGTCGAATGCTTTCTGAGCCCAGTGTAAAAATTCATAGCGCTCAGCATTTCGCTCAAATTCAAGTTCCATATTTGCACGAAGCGCGTTTGGTGTTCCATACTCATCAACTTGTACAGAGTGGTCAATCACCAGGTCCACTGGAACTTCCGGGTTAATTTGCTCAGGTTTTCCTCCTAAGTCGACTGTTGCTTTACGAAGTGACGCAAGGTCAACAACAGCAGGCACACCTGTAAAGTCCTGTAGAATGACACGGGATGGTTTAAATGGAACATCTACCCCTTGATTCTCTTCTGTTCCCCATTTCGCTAGTCCATCAACGTGTTCGTCTTTGATTTGATGTCCGTCATGTTGACGAAGCAATGATTCTAATAGTACACGAACCGAATACGGCAGACGGGATATTTTACCTAAACCAGCTTCTTCAATAGCTTTTAAGTCATAATAGTTATACGTTTTGCCATTGACTTCAAGCTGCTTTTTTGCATTATACTTATTCTCCTGTCCCATCAATCGATTCTCCTCTCTCTGTTTTGTTTTGTAAGTTTTCCAACTCTCTCTAACTTACAATCTTTTCAACATAAATTTACAATTATAAATAGGCATATAAGATGCTTCACTTACTATAGTATAAGAATTCAGGGGATAAAACAATGTTTTCGAAGCGATAAGTATATATTAAAAGATTATGCATTTCGATTACTTTTTCTTATATACCCTTCTTATTTCTACAAAACTAATAATGAATGACATATCCAGACGATAGATTTAGTGGAAAAATTAATTGGAATGTACAACCTTTCTCAGGATTATTTATGATGTTTAATGAACCACCATGTCGTTCCAATAATTGCTTTGTGATCATGAGCCCAAGTCCGGTTCCATTCTTTTTTGTTGTAAAGAAAGGCTCCCCAATCCGCTCAATAATTTCTTCAGGTACACCCGGACCCTCATCTGTAATATTAAGAACAACAGCAGTTTGCGTACATTCTGTAAAAAGTGTGATTTCTCCATCTTCTTCCATTGCTTCAATCGCATTTTTTATAATATTTATAAAAACTTGTTTCATTTGAGAACGATCACATACAACGCTTTCATTCATTGGCTCTTTAATCGAAATAGTAACTCTATTGGCATTTGCCTCCGGTTCCATCAAACAAGCGACTTCTTTTATCATATTAATTAAAGGCTCAATTTGACGATTTTCAGTGTTTGGCTTAGAAATAGCCAACATTTCAGAAGTGATATTTTCGATTTTCTCAATTTCATCAATCATAATCTTGTAATATTCGTCATTACGATTGATCCCTGCCTGCAGCAATTGGAGAAACCCTTTGATGGATGTTAATGGATTTCTGATTTCATGAGCAACTGCCGCAGATAACTGACCGGCAATCGACATTTTTTCAGAACGTATCATTATCTCCTCTGTTTCTTTCTTTTCTGTCAAATCTTTAAGTGATGTAATAATATAATTTTCTGTACTATTTTCTTCATCCAGTACTTTCACAGAACATTCTGTCCAAATATATTTATTGTACTTATTAAGAATATACAAGTTGAACTGCTGTGTTTCATTCAATTCAGGATCAATAATTTCTCTTATGTGGTCAATCTCTCTTGAGGAAACAAAGTGATGCCAACTCATTCCAACAATTTCAGACTTTTGATAGCCAAATAGATTTTTAACCGAATCCGTAGCAAAAATTACTTTTCCTTCCCTCCATATAATAATTGCTTCAGTAAGTCTACTCTCAATCCAGTCAAGAATATAAGACGGTAAGTTTGAAAGTCCTGAAAAAACTCGTTCATTTTCTGATTTATTATAAAACATACTCAACGTTTCCCGTTTCTTCTCGTTCGTATTTTCAATTTCCATCACACCTTGCCCCTTTTTTACATTTTATATGGAAAGGTTCATCCATTTAGTTTATTCTATGTATCCCTGTCTATCGATATGACTTGTTTGCCATATTCATTCCTATTATAATAGTTTATAGGAGGTATGAAATGGATTAAGTAATGTATAAGTAATCTTACTATAAAGTACCCGAAAAATAAATGAGATATTTGTTCTATACTAATAATATAAAATTTACAGGCAATTGTCGCAAACGGGAGGCAATATCATGTCAATTATTCTTGTATTATGGGGGTTTTTGCTAATAAGCCTAATGGCCATTGGCGGATTTTTCATGTTTCGTAAATTTCTAAAAAGACTCCCCAAGGAAGACGGCACCTCAGATATGGACTGGGAAGAATACTATGTGAATGAAACAAAACATATGTGGAAAACGGAAGAAAAAGATTTACTTAATGATTTAGTTTCACCGGTGCCCGAATTATTTAGGGATGTAGCAAGACATACCATTCTTGGTAAAGTTGGTGAAGTTGCAAAAAATAAGAATGCCGATGTGATCACAAAGGAAATTTTAATAGAAGGTTATATTTTGGGAACACCCAAACGGGATCATAAATTTTTAAGGAAAAAGTTGAAAGAAAAAGACATCGACGTTGCACCTTTTGAACATTTATTTGAACTCTCCAAAAAAGATTATGCGAAAGACTGGAGATCGCGCTACAAAAGAGAGGGTACATAAAAAAACAATGCACGCATTTTCATAAAATGTGTGCATTGTTTTTTTCTAATTGCTTTCGATACTGAACATATTGATACAACATGAACAGTCTCCAAGTTACAATCATTCCAAAAGCGAGCATGAAAAACATTCCTGTCGTTTCACCAATTGAAATATAACTTCCTACAATTAATTTAAAGACCAATCGAATGATTAAAAGCCCAAATAAAATAAAAGGAAACGCACGGGACGGATTTAAGTAGATTTCACCATCCCGTATATCAAATTTAGACGTTTTAATAAGAAAGATCGAAAAGAACATTCCTACTAAGAAGGCCTCGAAAACTTGAAGCCACGATATTTGGAAATATGGTATAAAAAACATAAAAGCGCCGGTACTCATAAATAAAGGAGGCAAAACAATTTTTTTAATAGACGTCGGCTTCTGTGCTGCTTTTAAGCGGACAAAAATCATTCCTACGGCCATGCCAGCAGCTACAACTGTACTGGCTATAATCCAAAACATATTTTATCCCTACTCTTTCATTTAACCACCGCTCACCCTAATGGATCTTGATAGCTCAATTTATAACATTACTCGCTATTCTAATATATAAATGGGAAAAATTCTATTAATGTAACGTTTTCTATACAATTAGTCCCCTAGAAATAGGGACTCAATACCATAAAAACCAAAGAGATTCGCTAAAAATGCAGTTAGCCAAGTCATTAAATCAAAGAAAAGACCAATTCCTATAATAATCATGATATAACCGCCGATCTTCGTAATCAAGGCGCTATGTTTTTTAATCCAGCCAATCTTCCCAACAAAGAAAGATAGCACAAGAAATGGAATAGAAAAACCTAAAATATAACTAATCATCATAATCATCGCACTGTCAGGCTGTGTTGCCGCTAAAGAGATAATCGCAGCTAAAATCGGACCAATACACGGGGTCCAGCCTAAAGAAAAAGCTAACCCTACTAAAAACGATCCAAAATATCCGGACGGGCGATTTTTAAAAGTAATTTTTCGATCTTTCATTAAAAATTCAAAATTAAATACACCGACAATGACAAGACCAAAGAATACGATAACGACTGCGCCGACCTGCCTTATAATATCTTGATAGGTTAATAGGAATTCTGACATAGCCGAAGCAGAAAAACCAATGATCAGAAAGATAATGGAAAAACCTAACAGAAATAGAATGGTATGTAAAATAGCACTCTTATTTATTTTTTTGTTATCCGATTGTATTTCATTCACACTCATTCCAGTTATATATGAAAGAAAAACTGGATACAGCGGCAGAACACAGGGTGAAGCAAATGATAACAATCCCGCACCAAATGCAAGAAGTAAAGTGACCTCCTCTACCATAATAACAATCCCCCCCTCAATTATATTTATTGTATCAAACGAAGAATGTGAATAAAATCAAAGAATGTGACAGTTAACTGAATTATTAATTGGATCTGATCTCTCCCATCACTTCTAGGTCAAGCAAATTTTAACTGCATCAATCCTATTTTATCTATTTCTATAGAACATCATTTTATTTCCAGTTTATTTTAACAAAGTAAAACAGGACAACCTAATAAATAGTTTGTGCAGTTGAAAACCTTTTAAAATAAGCTTTCTATTTTTAAATTTATAAACTCCCAATACATTTGTCATAAAACTAAAAAACCACTCTTCTGCTTCATTGATTTTGAACAGAGCGAGTGGTTTAGGAAAAATCAACCTATTTAATTAAGATAATTGCTTAAGCCTTGTCCTATCCACGCTAAAGGACTACTTTTTATCCATTTGATTGTTCATGGAGCGCATCATTTGATTAATCTTCTTCTGGGATGGCTTTTGACCCATTTGCATCATTAACGTGCGTAGCATTTGTTCATTAATTGGCGGATTATTTTTCAAATAATTCATCATGTATTTTCTGGCTATAAAAAAGCCGAGAGCAACACCAGCAATTAACGTTGCTAAAGCAATTAGTACAACCCATATTATACTCATAACTTCAAAGCTTTCCTCCTTCGTGCTGTCTCTTAATACAGTATATTAAATTAGAGCAGAGAATACAACGGATTTTGCAAAAGAGCAATTAACCGTTAAAAAACATGAATGTATCAACATTCCACATAATAATATAAGAATATATAAAATGCAAAACAATGCACATAAATGTTTTTTTGAGCGAGAATTGGAACGAACGAAAATGAACATGGGGGGATGTTTTTTAACATAGAGAAGTCATTAGAACATCATCAGGATGTGGGATTCGCTCTCACTTTTAATGAGGAGATGCATTTTAAAGGCTAACGTGTTTTCGCACACTAGCCCTACATATTTTCACAAAATTCCACTGCCTTTAATTATATCATTCAATTTATTTCCTTATCCAATTCCTTACGTGTGTTGCTCCCAAAAATCCCATCTATTTCATACGGCAGGTAGACGGATTGGAAACGTCTTACGGCATCCTCGGTTTTCTTTCCATAATAACCATCTACCGTACCTACTTTAAAGTTGGCAGCATTTAGCGCTCGCTGAATCTGTTTAACTGAATGCAGGCTTCTGTTCCCGTGGGCTGATCTGCTATACGTTCCCGTTGGCAGTGGATACTTCTTAGATGAGCTAGAGCTATTTACGCTAGCAGATGAACCTCTCAATATATTGAGAAGTTGGATATTTTGAGAAGCCGTCCCTCTATAATTACGAACACCATGCTGTTGTGCTATTTTTTTACGATTATTAAACGAACTGTTAACATTTAGTGATTTTAAATAATCGACGAGTGAATTTGTATTCATATCGCCTTTTCCACTAGATGAACTGCCCAAGCTAACAGGAGATCCAGCCCCTTCGGATAATGCAGGCTTACTGGTCCCTTTGGCCAATCCAAGAAACACTGCAATGCCTCTAGCATGCGCTTGGCCTATTTCTTTAAGATTACGCTCCTTTCCTAGATAATCAGCGTCCGTTTTATTGTCGATAAACCCATTTTCGGTTAGCACGGCCGGCATAGAGCTTTGTCTCACGACTGCAAAGTTTGCGCGCTTTTTACCGCGGTTATTACGAAATAACGGAGCAATTTCATGATGCAAAGAGCTTTGTAAACTGTGCGTCTTGCTACTTACGCTACCATTATAGATATAATCCTCATAACCATACG
>Ga0079226_10002579_pt1 | contig 14001 bp, 16 predicted proteins | sample Poulit2014_FD_76345 | JGI IMG/M metagenome (GOLD analysis project Ga0079226, IMG submission 76345) | Agricultural soil microbial communities from Georgia to study Nitrogen management - Poultry litter 2014 | ecosystem: Environmental > Terrestrial > Soil > Agricultural land | place: USA: Georgia... | reverse complement strand
ACAGGAAAGTTTTCTTCTAAAACATGGGATAACAAGCCTGTAGTTGACGTTTTTCCATGAACGCCCGTGACTGCAATACTTGTGTATTTATTTAAAATTTCACCTAAAAAATCATGGTATTTATAAAGCTTAACGCCTTTTCGTTTTGCTTCTTTAATTTCCTCGTGATGATCTGGAAAAGCATTTCCAGCGATTACTACATAGTCTTCCTTTATATTATCCTTGGAAAAAGGTAACATTGGAATATTCTTTTTTCGTAAGGCATCTTCAGTAAAAAAATACTGATCTACATCAGATCCTTGAACCTTTTCTCCAGCGTCATGTAAGATATGCGCTAAAGCACTCATTCCCGTTCCTTTTATACCAACAAAATGGTAAATAGTCATAAAATGTACCTCCAAAATATCTCTACTAATCATTATACCAAACAACTGTATAATTCGATACAGTTATTGATGAAATTGGACAGGCTTAAGTCGAGGGTTTTTTCGATATTTTCTTCCTCGTTTAGCTTCCGCTTCTCCATTAAGTAAAACATTGTCTCCAGTAAAACCTATATTAATTTTTAATAAGCTACTTCCAATACCATACATGTCTACGGGAACTTTAGCTTTTTCAAATTGAAGTATTCGATTCTCATTAAATCCACCACTAACAACAATTTTTACATGATGAAAACCTTCTTCATCTAAAGCTTCTCGAAGGGCAAAAATAAGTTTAGGATTCACTCCCCGTGGATCAAAGCTTCCCATTTTATGTTGGTTTCTAAAAAAGTATTGATCAACCATTGTTCTAGACGTATCTACACGCACACCTTTTAATTTATCACCAAAGGCTCTAGCTACTTTCAGTGAATCGGTAATTACATCATTATTATAGTCTACTAACGCAATAAGTTCATCTTCAGGATACATTTCATAGTAAGCCTTGGTTGCTTTAACAAGATTTCCGCTGAATAATTGGATTAAGGCATGGGGCATCGTTCCTATTCCCTCTTTACCCCACCATTCATTCATTGCATGGGTCGCCTGGGCTGTTGAACCACCAATAAATGCTGCATAACCGTCACCAGCTTGTTGAGTATAGTGATCGTCTCTATCGGCCATAAAAATAACCGGCTTTTCCTTACCAGAGTGTCGAGCTGCTTTTACAACATTATATACATTCGTTGCTACAGACGTTCTTCTACTTAATATTCCATCGATGATTCCTTCTAAATAACCAAAATTTTCATAAGGTCCTGAAATGGTAAGTACAGTTTCAAAGGGGGTTATTTTATCACCATCTTTTAACGAATGAATCGTTAAATTTTCTGGATCCTTTGCAAAAGTATGAACTAATGCAATGGATTCATCTGTACCACAGAGTACAGCTTCACCCTTTTGAAAAAACTGCATAGTCACTTCATTATTAGGTAGGTTTTTCTCAACAATTTCTTTAGTCTTCAAGAAGTACACAGCTGAAAACCAGCCATCTCGAATTCTTTCATCAAACTTAAAAGTATTGTTCGTTAATCGGTCTAATTTACCAGCTAACTTTAATTCTATTTCTTTCATGAAAGTTTCTCCTTAACATGTACTTTTATAAGAACTCATCTATCTGTTCAATCGTAAATAAAACATCTCTAGGTTTACTTCCTTTTTGTTCAGAAATCATACCTCGTTCTTCCAAGGTATCAATTATGCGTGCTGCACGATTATACCCAATTCTGAAGTGTCTTTGCAACAAGGAAGTACTAGCCTGTTCATGTTCTAAGATAAATTGTACAACATCTTCAAAGAGGTCATCAACTTCTTCATCAATTTCTATTCTTTCTAACAGTTCATCTTGTTCAAATAAATAATTAGGTTCTGCTAATTCCCGTGTATAATTAGTAATTCTTTCAATTTCTTCATCTGACACAAAAGCTCCTTGTAGTCTGATTAAATTACCCGATCCATTTTCTGAAAAGAGCATGTCACCTTTACCAAGAAGTCTTTCGGCACCTGTTGTATCAATAATTGTTCGAGAATCAACTTGTGAGGAAACACTAAAGGCTATTCTTGTTGGAATGTTGGCCTTGATTAATCCAGTGATAACATCAACTGAAGGACGTTGGGTCGCAATCAGCAAATGCATTCCGCAAGCTCTAGCTTTTTGTGCAATTCTACAAATCGCATCTTCTACATCTTGAGGAGACATCATCATTAAATCTGCCAATTCGTCAATAATGATAACGATATGTGGCATCTTTTCTTCACCTGTAGAACTGGCTTTTTCATTAAATCGATTGATATCCCTTACTCTGTTTTTAGCAAACCGTTCATAACGATCTTCCATTTCTTGCACAGCCCATTTTAAGGCTGCAGTTGCTGCTTTTACATCCGTAATTACAGGAGCGATGAGGTGTGGAATACCATTGTAAGGAGCTAATTCCACCATTTTGGGATCAATCAGCAGTAACTTAACATCTTCATAGCTTGATTTATACAATAAGCTCAAAATAATGGTGTTGATACATACACTCTTACCAGAACCAGTAGCCCCAGCAATTAAACCATGAGGCATTTTATCAACGGTTGTAATGTGAGGATTTCCCTCGAGGGTAAGGCCTAAACCAATGGATAATTTTGAAGTGTGATTTGTGAACTTATCTACTTCGATAATTTCCTGTAAACCTACAGTTTGAGCATTTTGATTCGGCACTTCTATTCCAATTGTATTTTTTCCTGGAATTGGAGCTTCAATGCGGATATCCTTTGCAGACATATTCATTTTTATGTCATCACTTAAATTTCTTACACGACTTACTTTCACTCCCAATTCGGGCTGAACTTCAAACCGGGTAACAGCAGGTCCCTGGGTTGCATTCACTACTTTAGCTTTAACATTGAAATGACTTAGAGTTTCTTCTAATAAATTCTTTTGTTCTTCTACCCATTGAAGGTCTTCGCTATTTTTTCTGATAGGATCATTCAGTAAATACATAGGAACTTGGTAATCTTCATCACTTGCTTCTCTTCTAGTTTCTTTTTCTTGTATCTCCGTTTCTACTTCTATTGTTCTTTTTGCTTCTACTGTTTCCACCTCAGAAACAATCTCTAAAGTTGGTTTTCTCGCTTGTATTTCTTCTTTTATATCTAGGTCTTCTTTTTTCTCTATTCGTCTCTCCCGAGTTTTTGGCACCAAGCTAAGTCTCTCTTTATTTATCGAAGCTTCTTCACTTGAAATCTCTTCTTCAGTTTGTAGGGCAAGAGCCTCTTGTTTTTTAGCTTTTTCTTCCTGTTTTCTGATAAATGCTGGAGTATCTTGAACTTCAGGAGATACTTCTCTTCTATAACCATAAATAGGCGACGGTACCCTTGTTGGTCTAAAGGGTTCATTGCTTTCGTTTTTAATCGATTGCATTTCTTGTTTTTTTGATTCAATTGGTCTTCGAATTCTTGATCGTCTTTTTCTACTTGGAATTTCTACTTCTTTTTTATCCCTAGGATTCCCTTCTTGCTTATCAGGTATAACCGGAAAACGAAAGGGGGAATTCTGGGGGTATTTATATGTAACTTTCGCATCAATATTTTGCTTTACATCTCTTCTTGTTTTTGCTTCATGACTCTTTCTTTCGATTTCTTTTTCTTCATCTTCACTAAAAAAGAAATCAACAATCCTTTTAAACATACCTGTTCACCTCGCCTAGTAATGCACTTATATATATTTTAGCAGTTTTTAGCGAAAAATGCTCCTGCCTACAAATATTTTCATATAAGATGAGAAAAGCAACCTAATGCGCAGAGCACATTATAGGTTGCTTTTCCTTTTATTTAACAACTTTTATCAAGCCTTATTCAAAGAGGAATGCTTGACCAATTTCATAGCTTTCATTTAAAACATATATTCCTTTTTCATCTTTCGATTGATCTAACCCTAACTCTGACCTCGAACAAATCATTCCATTTGAAGCCACACCTCGTAACTCTGTAGGTTTAATTTCGAGTCCACTTATCATAATGGCTCCTACTTTTGAAACAACTACTTTTTGCCCTTGATCTACATTTGGTGCTCCACAAACAATTTGTAAGGTCTCTTCACCAACATCAACTTGACAAACACTTAATTTATCTGCATCTTCATGTTGTTCTTTAGAAAGCACCTTTCCTACAACAAACTTTGGTGTTAAATCAAATTCTAAATCATCATCTAATCCTTCTTGATCAAAAAGTGCTTTTATTTCATTCAGTAAATCCTTAGTAAGAAGTATCGTACCTTCCTTATCAAGGGTAAGATATTTTGAGGCATTAAATATATTATAGCCGATAACATTCTTATTTTCGTTCATGATCTTTGTAACATCACCAAATTTTTCCTCTGTAAAATTCGGAGCTTGCTCTCCTGTCAAAGGTATAATTAAAACATCCCCTACACCCTTCGTATTATAATAAACATTCATTCTATGTTCATCCTTTTCTTTAATCTTTTTTAGGTCTCTTTTGAGCTAATATGAAAATCGGCTCTAATTCTTCTCCATCATATATAAATGGTAGTGAAGTAATAGGTATCCTGCCTTCAGCAAAAAATTGCATAGTCATTTGAGCCAATATATCGTAACCTGAGTCATTTTTAAGGTCAGCAATAATTAAGACATCTTGGTGAGGTGTTGCGACGGCTAAATCGCCTTCAGCCTTTTCAAACATTTTATCAATAAAACTATCATTTAATATTCTACTAGCATCATAACCATCTTGACTTGCAATAAAATGAAAGTCGTTTCCTGCAACTGTATCCGTTTTATATTGATAGTCGATAGAACGAAGATTAAACATAGCAATTTCATCTAATTGTTGCATTGTTAGATTAGCTTCTTCCATCATCTTTTGATCAATCAATTGATAAGACTTATACATATCCAAGGCATAAAAAATTCTCGTTTCTGCAGTATGATCCTTTGTAATTAATTGTTTACCAGCCTTAGTTTCTGTTGGAAAAGACCTTGCTCGAATGACCGGGTAAATTGATTTTTCCATACCTACAATCGACTGAGTACTCTCCATCATTTCAAGGGACTTTCGTAAATATAATTCCAATTCATCAATGGCTTGGTCCCCATGGTTATTATATTTTGCAATAACATTAGGAAGTCTAATGTTAATTCCTTCTCGTGTTTTTTTTAATTCAATTCTCATCGTATCATTATCACGATTAAAAGTAATTCGAAGATCTAAATCAGATAAGCGTTCTTCGATTAGCCGCTTCATCTTTATACTTGTCATAGACATAGCTTTCCCTCCTTTTTTCCTTCCTGCAATTATTAATACTATATTAAATTGTATCTCTGCATCATGAGTGAAGAAATCCGTATTCTCCTACCATTAAAAAGTTTCTTCTACAATTGACTTAGCCATTTTCATTAATTGTTCGGCTTCATTCGCTACCGTCTTTAATTTGACATTGGTTGTAATTTTTACTCCCCCGACCCCTACTTGTACTTCGTAGGAATCTTTATCCTCTTCATTGCTTTTCCTGACACGAAGATATCCGTGCATGTTTTCTGACTCAAAAGGATCATATAGTAAATAATCATCCGTTCTTGCTAGATCATACATTGTTTTACTTTCAGGCGGTTCATAATTATTAATAAAAATAATATAGACATTATTTTTACCTTCTAAGATAACATTGTGATCATCTTCTTCAACCACCTCTAAGTAATCAGGAACATAGAAAGGGACTCCCTGATTACTTCCATTATTTAAAATGGTATCTTCTTGAACAAATACTGACTCTACTTTGTCATATGCTTCTGTAAGAACCTGTTCTTCAGATTTTGAACAACCGATTAGAACTAAAAGCAAGATTAAAATACTGCTTTGGATTATCCTAAAAAACAAACTCTCACTTCCTTACCTTTTCTACTTTAATTTATATACTACTTTCGTAGACTTTACTTTTCAATAATATTGTTTACAAAATAATTCTAAGCATTCAGCTTTATTTCTTTAGCTCCTTTGGTTAGGATAGAAATAGTCATTCAAATAGGAGGGTTTAATATGGAACTAGTCGTATACTTAGCAGGACAGATACATGATAACTGGAGGGATGATTTAGAAGAAAAAGCCAAAAAGATAAAGCTTCCTCTATCTTTTGTAGGTCCTCAAACAGATCATGACCTTTCAGACGATATTGGTGAACAAATTTTGGGCGAACAACCTAATAATTACTATAAGGACGATGCTGCTTCAGATATTAACAATCTCAGAACTCAAGTTCTTCTTAACAAAGCTGACATTGTCATTGCCCTTTTTGGTGAAGAGTATCGTCAATGGAATACAGCAATGGACGCCAGTGCTGCCATAAGCTTAAACAAGCCAACAATTATCGTCCGTCCAGAATCTTTAATCCATCCTTTAAAGGAATTATCTAACAAGGCAAACGTAACAGTAGAAACCATCGATCAGGCCTTAGATGTATTAGCTTATATTTATAAATAACATAAAATACGCAGTTCGTTAAACGGACTGCGTATTTTGTTGATTATATTCCCATTGCCCTCTTAATAATTGGACAACATGGCTAAACAATTGAGATCGATCTACTCGATTGTTTGTAAATATTCCAATGGCACCTTCCTTAGTCCGCACGGAATGTTTATTTGCATAATCATCCATCAAATCACCGAGTTCAAGGCCTGTTTTCAATTGGCCTTCGATTTCCTTTGGAAGTAAGATCCGGGCACCACTTGCCGTATATATATCACCATTATTCGTAACTAGTGCACCCCAATTACACAAGTACATCTGATCATTTACATACATCACTCCACCTTCTAATCCAATAGCTAGAGCCTCTTTAGAAAAGTTTAAACATCCCTTAGCACGATTAATCGCACCAAGCATTGTTTCTTCGTCGGTAAGAGGTTGGCTTGATACTTTAGAAGCTACTTTTAATGAAGTAATTGTACAATTAGTAAAAACAGATTGTACAGCTTTTATTTTTGTAGGATTTTGAGAGCCTACAATAATTTTCATAGGAATTACTCCTTTTTATCTCTGGAAAATATCTATTTTTTCTTAATAACTTCTTAAAGAATCAACAGTTGATTGATCTGTTGTCTTCACTAACTTCACTAATAATTCCTTGGCAGCAGCATAATCATCCACGTGAATAATCGAAGAAGATGTGTGAATATATCTAGAACAAATACCAATTACCGCTGAAGGGACACCTTCTTGGGCTAGGTGAACACGACCTGCATCCGTTCCACCCTGGGAAATGAAATACTGATAAGGGATATCATTGGATTCTGCTGTATCTAGGATAAAGTCTCTCATTCCATGATGAGTAATCATGGTACGGTCAAATATTCTTAGGAGAGCTCCCTTTCCAATATGTCCAAACTCATCTTTGCTTCCAGACATATCATTAGCTGGCGAAGCATCTAAAGCATAGAAAATATCTGGCTTAATCATATTTGCTGCTACTTGGGCCCCTCTTAATGCTACCTCTTCCTGAACTGTAGCACCTGAATACAATGTATTTGGAAGTTTGTCACTATGCACTTCTTTTAATAACTCAAGGGCAAGTCCACAACCATAACGATTATCCCAAGCCTTAGCTAAAATTTTCTTCTCATTAGCCATCGGTGTAAATGGACAGATAGGTACGATGGATTGTCCAGGTTTGACCCCCAGCTTTTTCGCATCTTCTAAATCATCTGCCCCAATATCGATTAACATATTATTAATTTCCATTGGTTTCTTGCGCTGTGCCGGTGTTAAATTATGAGGTGGAATGGACCCAATCACTCCTGGAATCGGTCCCTGATCTGTCATAACTTGTACACGTTGCGCTAGCAATACCTGATTCCACCATCCACCTAGGGTTTGAAAACGAATCATACCATTTTCAGTAATCTGCGTAACCATAAAGCCTACTTCATCCATATGTCCGGCTACCATTACCTTTGGGCCCTCTCCGTGTTTAACACCGAAAATCCCACCTAAATTATCATAAATCACTTCATCTGCGTGAGGTTCGATTTCCTTTTTCATAAAGGCCCGGACTAAAGCTTCATCCCCTGGTACTCCTTGTAATTCGGTTAATGTCTTAAACATCTCTAAGGTTTCTTTATTCATTATGTAATCCCCTCTCTTATCTTGTCTTATAGTATAACGGATTTATAAAGGTTATTTCCAGAAATTCATATAGCTTTACATTTTAAAATCAAATATAATCATGTATACTATAGTTAACTGACCATAGGTAAGAGGTGAATAATAGTGAATGTAAGAAAAACTCTATTAGCATTAGGCTTGGGTTTTGCTGCTGGATATGTTGTTAAACAGCAACTTGATAATTTTCAATCGGTTTCTCCAGAAGAAGCCCTTGAAAAAGCCAAAACTAAGTTCCGTCAATTAGGACCAATCAATGGATCATGGATCTATATGAAACCAGAAGAGATTGAAAAAAATGGCCTTATTTACGAAGTTTATCGTGGAGGCGTAACCCGAAACATCGATGGTGATAATGTACAATTTGATTTTTATGCTGATATTGACTCTGGAACGGTAGTCGATACAAGACAAGCAAATTTATAATTTACATAAAAATAGTTGTCCATTCAGGACAACTATTTTTTATATGTTTGTTTTTCCTTTTTCACTTCATCAATTCTTTCTCCCGATTCATTAAATCTTACCGCACGATAATAGGCATCATGATAAAAGATATACCAGGCCTTCTTTTCATAACCATAAGCCATCCACTTCTCCTTAGCGTGAACAGAATCAATGGGAAAGTCATCATAGGCTAAGACCCATAATTTATTTTGATGACCCTGAGTTGGCATCAAATCAGCCATATGGATAAAACACTCTTCTCCGTCTTCAAAAACAAGAATACTATGACCATCACTATGCCCACCGGTAAAGATCATTCGTAAACCTGGAACAATTTCATATTCCTCTTTAAAGGTTTCTACTTGATCAACAATTGCTTCCCAGTTCATTTTCCAGTAGGTGTTAACAGACCGGATATTCGGATTTCTCATCGCATCCCACTCGACCTCTGATATATAAATCGGACAATGGTCAAAGGTGGAAACATAAGAATCACCATCCTTTTTTGTTAAACCCGACGCATGATCGAAATCCATATGAGTCATTAAAACTGCATCTATATCTGTTTTTTCTAAACCAAGTTTAGCTAAATCCTCCTCTACAAAGGATTCTTCCAGAACTCCAAAGTTCCTTTTTTGCTTATCTGTTAATTTATTATTGCCCATCCCCGAATCAATTAGAAAGTTCTTTCCGTCTACTTGAAGTAGTATAGGATCTGTTCGAAGTTCGATTAAGTTATCTTCTGAAGATGGATATCGTCTTGACCACAGAGCTTTTGGGACAACTCCAAACATAGCTCCCCCATCCAAGAAATTTACTCCACCTCTTAACCAGGTTAATTTTGCTCGCCCAACTTTTAATTGTTCCATATTTAGAACACCTTCCTTTAGGTATAAAAATATCAAAAATGCTCATACTTAAATTACGGGGTGACATAATGACCTTAACATTGCAGAATCAACTAAAATTATTACACGATTTACTAGATGAACAATTAATTTATAAAACTGGAGATATTTATGAGTTTACACAAATCAAGAAACTCGTTCAAGCTATAATGACTCATAAACCTATCCAAGATACAGATTTATTTAACTATTTACCTGAAATATACCATTATGGTATTGAAGGTGAAAAGATCCAATGTGATAAAGAACATATTTCTTCTAAAGAGTATGATATTATTATTTGGAAAAGGGCTATCGCAAAATCATCAATTAGTTCTCTGATTTACTAATCTGTCGAATAGCCTGAACCTAAAATATTCAAATGTTCTTCTTGTTTTTTGACTGTAAGTTGAGTACACATAGAGCTTTCACCATCTGCATGATAATAAATTTTATTTTCAGCAAGAATATGAATAGCTTTTGTTTCAAACAGTTCAACTTCTTTATACTTTAAGTGCTTACCCGTGAATACTGTTAGAAATAAAGCCAAAACTTTCCATTTTGATATGGAATGTATAATTAGAATAGGAAAAGCATCCGGTTGAATTTTTGCATTTGGAATGATTTTCATTCCTCCTCCAAAATAAGGATGGTTACTAACTGTAATCATCCAACAATTTTTAATCAAACGTTCCTTTCCATCATAGGATATTTTTATATTTTTTGGTTTAAATAAAAATAGCATCTGTATGAGTGCAAATAAGTAACTGATATTACCCAAACCTAGTTTACTTAAAAACCCTTTGTATCTAGCCTTATTAGCCTTATCGGCAACCTCTGCGTCAAATCCAATTCCTAGATTGTTCACAAAGCGTTTGACTTCTCCGTCAACTCGGCTTTTTCCTAGCCAATATTTTATCTTTCCCTTGCCTTTGACGATATTTTCAAATAATGTAACAGGGTTTTCTTTAATCTTACAACCTCTAGCAAAGTCATTTCCAGATCCACCTGGAATAAAAGCAAGGTTTACAGGAAATTGGCTTAGACCGTTAGCTACCTCGTGAATCGTACCATCTCCCCCAATAACTATAATTGATTTAATAGCTCTTAAATCCCTTGATCTTATTTTCTCTATAATCTCTTTTCCATGACCTTTATATTCAGTTATATATATTTCTTTTTTAATCTGACTGTATAGGGCACTCGTTTTTATTTTATTGTAAGCTTTCTTAGCTCGCCCATTTCCAGCAATTGGGTTAATTATAAATACATACATCTTATTCACCCACCGGGAAAGCCTTTTCATCTGGATCCCGGCCTTCTTGATGGCCCACTTTTAATTCTCTATCTATCCAATCATTATGTAAGTCCTTCCACTTATCCTTTTTCAAGCGAATATATTGGCTAGGATAGCGGTACATATTCCATTCATAACGCCATATATAATCATATAATTTTATCAACTGGGCCATGTACAATCCTCCAACTGTAAGTAGTTTATTTTTTAAGTGACAGACAATATTTCATTTCTTCTTCATTTAATTCCCGACATTTACCCTCAAGGAGGTCTGGATCTAAACTTAATTCACCCATTTTTATTCTTTGTAAATAAATGACTTCACAATTAATAGCTTGAAACATTCTTTTAACCTGGTGAAATTTCCCTTCTCTTATGGACAATTCAATTTCTGATACAGAATCTGACTTCAAAATTGTCAAATCTGCTGGTTTTGTCACAAACCCATCCTCTAATCTTACTCCCCTGGAGAACTGTTCTATATGACCTTCATTAACTTCACCTTCAACATGGGCATAGTAGACTTTTTCTATCTCCTTTTTTGGTGCTGTTAATTCATGGGCAAGTTTTCCATCATTCGTTAAAAGTAATAAACCTACCGTATCTAAATCTAACCTACCTACAGGAAAGGGCTCAAAGTGCAGATATTCATCAGGCAATAGATCAACAACTGTTGAATGGTAGTCATCCTCTGTTGCAGAAATTACTCCATCGGGCTTATTAAGCATAATATAAATGAATTCTCTATAATTGATTTGCTCTCCATTAAACATGACAAGATCTTTATCAGCATCAATGTGTTGACCTTGATTCTTTATCACCTTTCCGTTAATTGATACAAATCCTTTTTTAATCTTTTGTCTAACATCCTTTCTACTTCCTAATCCCATATTTGCAAGCATCTTATCTAAACGCATGTTTACCTCCTATATTCTAGGGAAAAGTCTATTAAGTTTATTTACCTTTTCACCGAAAGCTCTTTCTAATAATGTTGATTGATAGGCTAACCAGAGATATACGTATCCACCAATTCCCACCGAGAGGAATAAAACAATAGCAGCATGGAGGCGATTGTCTAAATAACTTAAAAATGAACCTAAGATTAATTTCATGATCCAGATTGCAATAGCCATAATAAATGTAAAGATTCCAATCAAGATAACTTGTTTACCGATTTTGCGGAAGGAGAATTCTACAGAAACCTTGATTCTCCACAAGTTTAATGACACCGCAGTAGCTACACCTAAAGTTGTTCCAAATATAGCTCCCTTGGCACCAAACACATGAATAAAAGTCATATTAAGCATAAGTTTTAAAAGTAATCCAACCCCTAAACTAATAACAGCAAAATTTTGTTGGTTAATGCCTTGCAACATAGACGTCGATACAACGAATAAAGCAAAGAATAGGGCTGTAGGTGCATACCAGGCTAATAAAGGCCCAGAAATGGCTATATGATCTAATTTAAATAAGCTTCCATAGGCAACATCTGATAACATTAATAAACCCACTGCAGCTGGAATAACTAAGACGAAAACAATCTGAAATCCTTTATTCATCTGTCTAAATAGTTCTTCAAAATTATTCTTTGCGAAAGAACGAGTTAAAGCAGGCAGTAAAGACAAAGACATACCCGTTGCAATTGTAACAGGAATAATAACTAATTTATGGCCGTAAACATTAATAACGGAAAAAGCTACCGCCCAAATGTCTTCTTGACCAATATTTAACATGGCTCGTTTAAAAGTAAACATATCGATTAATTGGTATAAGGAGTTGGCTAAACCAACTAAAATAAATGGACCAGCATAGGATAGTAGCTCTCGCATAAGGTCATTAATAGGATAGTCATAGGTTAACTTTTGATTATGAATAAGAGCTAAAATATTCCCTTTTCTGCGTTCCCAATATATAAAAAGAACGGCTATCGAACCTAACCCTCCAATAAAAGCAGAGAAAGTAGCAAAACCTACCGCTGTTGCAATAGTGCCTCCGTATACTTTCACAACTAAAAATGTAGCTACAAGAAGGAAAGTAATTCTTGTAATTTGCTCAACAAGCATGGAAACAGCCGTTGGCCCCATGGATTGATAACCTTGAAAGAAACCACGAACAATACTCATAGCAGGTATGATCAGTAAGGCAAAACTAACCATTTTCATTACTTGAGTAACATCTGCCACTGATATTCCGCCATCTTCATTACCATCCAGCATTATATTTGCTAAAAATTCCGCACCAAAAAACATTAATAAAAAGGCAATAAAACCAGATACAATCATCAAGAGCATTCCTGAACGAAATACTCGCATTCCTGTGTGGTAATCATCTAAGGCATTGTATCTCGACACCATTTTGGAAACAGCCAAAGGAACTCCGACCGTCGATATACTTAATAAAATATTATAGGGAGTATAAGCATAGCCGTATAATGTTCCCCCTGTTGCACCAACTAATTCATTAAAAGGAATAACATAGATCATTCCCAGAAATTTTGTTAAAAAAGTAGCTATTGTTACTAATAGTGTACCTCTTACTAGTTTTGACATTACTTCACCCGCATTTATTATTTTGTGTATATTATTTCAACTGTAGCACATTATTATAAACATAATAATGTATAAAAGATGAATATATTTTATATAAATGGTTATTTTAATAATGTCTGGATCATCATTTGAAAGGCTGGTGGAAACATGAATAATAACAAACTTTGGATTCCTCTCGTTGCCTCGATTGGTGTCGGAGCAGCGACCTATTACGCTGTATCAAAAAACAACCAAAATATTCATTCAGCAATCCAACAAGTTTTACCTATCGTTTCCCAAATGACAAATGACACTATGAACACATCATCATAAGCCCAAAATGAAAGAACAGACAAAAAAGAAGCATACCGACTAGGTGTGCTTCTTTAATTATATCTTATAAATTTTAGAAAAGGAAACATTCCTTATGAAAGCTGAAAATTAGAATAACTCCCATACAAATATACCATATAAAAAATAACAGTTCTATATTTAACATTTTAAAATCTAACTATTAGTTCTTTAGATTTAAGCTTACAAAAAACGCTAGTACATAATTTGTACTAGCGTTTTTTGTAAGCCTGGCGGCGTCCTACTCTCGCAGAGACAAAGTCTCAACTACCATCAGCGCTGAAGAGCTTAACTTCTGTGTTCGGTATGGGAACAGGTGTGACCTCCTCGCTATCGCTACCAGACATTTT
>Ga0079226_10002578_pt1 | contig 14001 bp, 9 predicted proteins | sample Poulit2014_FD_76345 | JGI IMG/M metagenome (GOLD analysis project Ga0079226, IMG submission 76345) | Agricultural soil microbial communities from Georgia to study Nitrogen management - Poultry litter 2014 | ecosystem: Environmental > Terrestrial > Soil > Agricultural land | place: USA: Georgia... | reverse complement strand
TCGCGGATGATCTCTGCAATATTGGATTTATTTAATGTTGTCATGATGATTACCTCCATTATAATTGAACCCACATAATCAAATTACAGTATATCCCATGAAGTAAAGGATAGCAAATAGACGGGATTATTGGTATGTGTCAAATTTTACTCTATTGTCCTTTTACATCGCTACTTCCAGCTGTATGGATAGTCTTGTCTTTTGACGTAATAACGATAAAATACTGATAAATTTTTAAGCGCTTATTGCTGTCTGTTACTACGATGCTGTGATGATAAATAGATCTCCTGAAGTCGCTCCGTTTAAAATACTTTGCTTCAACATGGCTTCCACGTCTAGTACATGCTACGTTCCTTCATGTGAAATGAAATATGTCGTTGGTCCGATTCCATCGTTCTAAGTCTTCTTGCGCCTTCAGTTGCACTTTTCTTTTTCTCTTATCAATCAACTATAAACACTTAATGGTTCACGATATATTTACAGAATTGATTTAAATTTCTACCTCCATGAACCTTTTAAACTTGCTTTCATACGAATAAACTCATAAGTAAAATGCATGATATTTATTCTTTCCAACGCTTTTTTAATCCCCTTTTTAAATTTGATGAATTTTATCCAAATGTCCTTCCTATTCCGTTCTAATATAACAAGCATACAGTTGATGCAGTAATGGATAAGTTGACTGTGAGATTCTTTAAACCTCTTGCTAGAATTTCCACCTCCACCCATTGCTATTTGAAACAATTTGTGCATATTCCAAAAAATAAGTACTGGCCGCGGATGTCAGGAACGTTGTCCAAAATTCATTTATTGGATTAATTGTTATCAAAAATTTTCGAATTTAAAATGACATGCTTAACTTTTTCAACCCATACACACGATGGAATGAGAAACTTTTATATCTTTTTTCCTCCTAGCGGAACGGACAAACACATTATCAAACTCTTCATATAAAATAGATATCTTTTTCGGTTCCGATAAAGTGTCGCGTGTTCGAGTTCCTCTACCATCAGATCATCTGCATCTGATTGTGCCTGTCCAACGCATTTGAAAATCGTTCAACGGTAGGAAACTCTCAAATAGATTGAATCAATGTGTCTTAAATCGGTGAATTATGGATAGAGTATTCCTTTCAGCCCAGGACTGTCCAATTGTATCCCTTCTTATTCAAGCGTCTGAGAAATAGATTCTGTGGAACCCATCGATGTATTGGTGTTAATAGTTCAATTTCATAAATGAAATTTGTTATAAAACTCTAAATACCTATCAAATACATTTCATTATGAACATACTCTGAATGGCTGTAACAGGGTAACGACACCCATAGTAACGTCTTATAAGAACATAATCTAAGAACGTGACATTCTAAAACAGCATCGTTACGGGGGCAAGTTTCATAGTCGATGTCCTGTTGAACCGAGAATCAATCCCCGCTAAAAATGTTCACTAGAAGTAAGAATCATTCTTACGCAAAAAGTAATATTTCTCTCAACAATGAAATTTCCGTCAAATGGTTGTTTTTTTCAGGAATATACAAATTCAAAAGAAATCAAAAAAATGAAACATGATAAATATGGTACCCTACAAAACTATGGGTACTGGTAATATAGTGTTTTTAGATTGTTACTTTTAATAGAATAGTTGTGCTTTTTCCTACAAAGCAAAAATCAGAAGCAAACAAATGTATTTAAAAGAAAACAAAAATGTGTTATAATTTTGAAACGAAAGGGAGAGAAAGATGGTACGGAATAACTGGGACGAAAAGGTACAATACAGCTTCGATAGTGAATTAGATGAGTTGGTGTATAGGTCAAATTTGTTGGGAATAGATCGCTCCATTGCAAATATTGGTGGAGGAAACACTTCAACTAAGACACTAATCAAAGATTTTAAAGGCGAAGAAATTGAAGTTATGTGGGTAAAGGGTAGTGGTTCTGATTTAGCAACAATGAAAGCGCATAATTTTACTGGTCTGAGAATGGACGATATTCGTCCTTTGCAGGAACGAGAGGATATGTCGGATGAAGAGATGGTCTACTATTTGAGGCACTGTATGATAGATTCAAACCATCCTCGGTCATCGATAGAAACTCTTTTACATGCATTTTTGCCTTATAAGCATGTGGATCATACGCATCCAGATGCGATTATAAGTATTGCATGTGCGGATAATGGTAGAGAGATTGCGCAAAAGGTTTTTGGCAATAGATTTGTGTGGGTACCGTATATTCGACCAGGATTCTTATTATCCAAAATGATTGCAGAGAGTGTTGAAAAGAACCCGAAAGCAGAATTTGTCATAATGGAAAAACATGGGCTTGTTACATGGGGAGATACATCTAAAGAAAGCTATGATAATACGATCTCTGTCATTCAAGAAGCTGAAGAATATATCTCAGCTAAATCGAACAATCATATAAAGTTTGGTGGATTGAAAGTTGATGAAATATCTGAAGCGGATAGAAGAGAGATACTCTTTAAAATATTGCCAATTATACGTGGACAAGTAAGTGAAAACCAGAAAATGATTGTTACATATGATGATAGTGAACCTATTATGTCATTTGTAAACAGTGTTAACGCTGATGAGCTTTCGCGTATTGGTGCCGCTTGTCCAGATCATTTGGTACATACAAAGCGTATGCCATTATTTATTCAGTGGAATCCAAAAACAAATAATATACAAACCTTAATAGATAAAATTAAAACTGGTATAAACTCCTTTAAAACTAAATATAAAGCGTATTTTGAAAGAAATAAATCTTCAGATGATGAAATGGGCGAATCATCCCCGAGGGTAATTTTAATTCCTGGTATTGGTATGATTAATACCGGGAAAAGTGCATCGGCAGCCAATATCAGCCAGTCACTTTATCATAGAGCGATATCTGTAATGGAAGGTTCGACGATTTTAGGTAATTTTGTTTCACTTAATGAAGAAGAGTCATTTGCTGTAGAATATTGGCCGCTTGAATTGTATAAATTAAAATTAGCCCCGCCAGAAGCTGAGTTTTCCGGGAAAGTAGCTTATATTACAGGAGCCGCAGGTGGTATAGGAACTGCAACCAGTTTTAGACTTGTAGCAGAAGGTGCACATGTCATATTGGCTGATATTAATTTTACAGGTGCACAAAAATTAGCGGAGGAAATTAACGAAAAGTATGGAAAAAATCGCGCAACGGCTGTGAAACTGGATGTAACAAAAGAAAATGAGGTAATTCAATCATTTACCCAATCAATTTTAAGTTATGGCGGTATTGACATTATTGTGAACAATGCAGGCTTAGCCAGTTCAAGCCCGCTAGAAAAAACAACAATAGAAAAGTGGAAAAAGAATATCGATGTATTGGTAACAGGTTATTTCCTTGTTGCCAGAGAAGGGTTTAAAGTAATGAAAGAACAATCTATCGGCGGGAATATGGTTTTTGTTGGTTCCAAAAATTCCATTTATGCAGGTAAAAATGCAGCAGCATATAGCACTGCTAAAGCTGCAGAAATACATCTTGCTCGAACAATAGCTGTAGATGGAGGAGAACACGGAATTCGGGCAAATTCTGTGTTACCTGATGCTGTGATAAGGGGATCAAAGATATGGGATTCAGAATGGAAGGAAGAGAGAGCTGCTTCTTATGGAATAGGCTCAAATGAACTAGAAGAACATTATCGCAAAAGAACATTATTAAATGTTAATATTCTACCCGAGGATATTGCGGAGACTATTGCTTTTATTGCTTCTTCAAAATCATCTAAAACAACTGGATGTATGATTCCTGTAGATGGAGGTGTAGCTGCTGCATTTACACGATAAAGTTCGTTGAAATAATTGTGCTTTTATTTAATTAACTTCATTAAAAGCACAATTATATTTCACCTTATATAAGCATTATTATATTTATGGTTGATGGAAAGAAAGGATAAATATATGCTAATCGCAGAACGACGTCAACAAATAATTGATTTAGTAAATGAGCAAAAAAGTATCCGAGTAACCGAACTGAGTAATATTTTTTCAATTACGGAAGAAACAATTCGGCGAGACTTGGAAAGTCTAAAAAAACAAGGAAAGTTAATGCGAAGCCATGGAGGAGCAGTTAGTATAAATTCAGTTGACTTGTTAGAAGTTTCTTATGAAGAAAGAGAATCTAGAAAGGTCGACGAAAAAAGAAAAATAGCTTATGAAGCTGTAAAACAAGTACGTGAAGGTGATAAAATAATATTGGACGCTAGTACTACTGCATGGTACATGGCTAAAGTTTTGCCGGATATGGAAATGACTGTGCTGACTAATTCGATAAAAGTTGCAAGCGAATTAAGCCCAAAGAAAAATATCACAGTCATATCAACAGGAGGAATATTACAATCTAAATCACTATCATATGTAGGTCCCTTAGCAGAATCTTCGTTTAAACATTATCATGCCAATAAAGCGTTTATTTCTTGTAAGGGATTTCATTTACAAGATGGAATTAGTGAATCTAGCGAACAACAAGCAAGAGTGAAACAGATGATGCTAAGTATTTCTGAGGAGGTCTATCTGATGATTGACCACAGCAAGTTTGGTGTAAAGGCATTTAGCCGCTATGAAGATATGGATGTAATTGATTACGTGATTACAGATCATCATGTGAAAAGTGAATTAGAAAGAAACTTAATAGAAAAGGGTTTTCAATTAATAAAAACAAAAGAATAGAGTTTCGGGAATAAGGGTGATGAGAATTGATTCATGTAGCTGTGGATATTGGTGCTTCTGGTGGAAAAGTTTTCACTGGGGAAATTGATAATTCTATGTTGGATATTAAAGAAGTACACAGATTCACTAATGGATTTTCAAACAAACAAGGCACTTTATACTGGGATGTAGATCACTTATTACATGAAACGCTAATAGGGTTGGAAAAGGTAAGAGAGTTAGGTTATGAACAATGTACATTAGGCATTGATACTTGGGCAGTTGATTATGTACTAGTTGGAGATGATAATAAAAGGTTGAAAGAAATGGTGTCCTATAGAGACAGAAGGACAGAAAATACAATAGAGAAATTAACAAAAGACATTTCAAAAGAGAAGGTATACCATAAAACTGGTATTCAACTTAAACCTTTTAACACACTGTATCAACTATACGAGGAGGATAAGGAAGTACTTGAAGAGGTTGAAAAAATATTATTGCTTCCAGATTATTTAAATTTTCTCCTTACAGAAAATAAAGTAATGGAATCAACAAATGCTTCTTCAACACAGTTTCTAAATATCCATACCCGAAAATTGGACGAAGAGGTCTTAAATCTAGCCAATTTGCAAATCTTGTTAAACCAGGAAATGAACTGGGATACATCAAAAAAGATTGGTTTTCAACATATAATCTTCCCAAAGTTAAAGTAATTAATGTAGCCTCCCATGATACTGCATCTGCAGTGGCTGGTACTCCCGGAGTAGGGGAGGGGTGGGCATACTTGAGTAGCGGGACATGGTCTTTACTAGGTATTGAGTCTGACAAACCTATTATCAGCGATTTATCTCTCAAGGGAAATTACACAAATGAATGGGGGGTCAATGGGACGTATCGGTTTTTAAAAAATATTATGGGGATGTGGATTATTCAAGAAGTCCAAAGGGGATTATCTGAATTTTACAGTTTTAATGAACTTGTCAAATTAGCAAAAACTGTAGATCCGTTTCAACAATATGTTGATTTTAACGATAATAGATTTCTTAAACCGACTGACATGATCTCCGAAATTCAATTTTATTGTCTAGAAACAAAACAGAAAGTCCCGCAAACAACTGCTGAATTAGCAGCATGTGTATATTATAATTTGGCGATTATCTACGCTATAGCTTTGGAGGAATTAGAGGTAATAGCAAGTAAAAAGATAAATAGATTGTATATAGTTGGCGGTGGAGGACAGAATGACTTTCTAAACCAATTAACAGCCGATTTAAGTAACAAAAATATCTCTGTGGGACCAACAGAAGCAACAGCTATTGGGAATATATTAGTTCAAATGATTAGTGAAGATGAAATAAAAGATCTTACAATGGGCCGTAAACTAATTGCAAAGTCATTTTTAAACAAAGATTTTGTACCAGGTGATTTAAATCTCGAAACTCTTATAAATGAGTTTAAGAAAATTAAGTATATGTACCATAGAAGTAATTTAAATTGAAAGGAGAAAGATACTATGTCAATTGAAGATAATTATCAATCAGCTAAGGTAGAATATGAAAAGTGGGGTGTTGATGTTGAAGAGGCTATGAAAAAACTGAATAATATCTCTATTTCTCTGAATTGTTGGCAGGGAGATGATATTGAAGGTTTTGAAATGGAGGAACGTGAACTTTCAGGTGGTATCGATGTTACCGGTGATTATCCTGGTAAGGCAGGAACCCCTAATGAATTAAGAGGTGACTTGGAGAAAGCATTATCATTAATTCCTGGGAAACATCGAGTCAATTTACATGCTATTTATGCGGAAACAAATGGAGAAAAAGTTGATAGAGATCAATTAAAACCAAAACACTTTAAAAATTGGGTTGAATGGGCGAAAAAGAATGACTTAGGACTAGACTTTAATCCTACCTTGTTTTCTCATGAGAAATCAGATGACGGTCTAACTTTAGCGCATCCAGATAAAAATATTCGTGATTTTTGGATTAATCACTGTATTGCTTCAAGAAAAATTGGTGAATACTTCGGAAAGGAACTTAAAACACCATCGTTAACAAATATATGGATTCCCGATGGTTATAAAGATGTTCCTAGTGATCGATTAACCCCGAGAAAAAGACTGAAAGAATCCTTGGATGAAATTTTTGAGGAAAACATAGATGAAAATCATAATTTAGATTCAATTGAATCTAAATTGTTTGGAATTGGTTCGGAGGCCTATGTAGTTGGTTCGCATGAGTTTTACTTAGGTTATGCTTTAAAAAATGATAAATTGTGCATGATGGATATAGGTCATTATCACCCAACTGAAGTAGTATCTAACAAGATATCGGCAATGTTATTATACACAGACCAATTAGCCTTACACGTGTCAAGACCTGTAAGGTGGGATAGTGATCACGTAGTTATATTAGATGATGAGTTACGTGAAATTGGTTTGGAGTTGGTGAGAAATGATGCTTTAAATAAGGTGTTAATTGGGTTGGACTTTTTTGATGCAAGTATCAATCGTATAGCAGCTTGGGTGATTGGAACAAGAAATATGATTAAATCATTATTGTATGCATTACTTACTCCTAATGATTATTTGAAACAATTACAGGAGGAAGGGAATTTTACTGAAAGATTAGCATTGATGGAAGAATTTAAAACATATCCATTTGGAGCGATTTGGGATTATTATTGTGAAAAAATGGGAGTTCCTGTGAAAGAAGAATGGCTAAAAGAGGTTAGAAGATATGAAAAAGATGTTTTGTTAAAAAGAGGAAGATATATTAAAAGTCCCAAGTGAATAAATTTATTAAGCTTATAAGATTAAGAGTTTTCAAGATAAGTAGTGATGAAAACTCTTAATTTTTGTAATGGGAATTTCACTTCTAAGGGAGCAGAAATCTAGTTGGGTCGGTTAGGCGAAGCTAAGAGAGACTCGTCAGCCATCCTCCTAAATGAAAACAAACAAGTCAATGTTGTAGGGGTGAGAATTTATATTTCACCGCAATATTTGACATAGAATCTATTACAGAATTGATTATTATTTAAGTATTGTTGTAGTATTATTCAAATTTTTACTAAAAATTTAAAGAAGGTGATGTTAATGGAGAAACTATTGGCGCCATCTATGATGTGTGCAGATTTTAGCTCTTTGGAAAATGAAGTAATGGCCTTGGAAGAAGCGGGTGTAGATATTTTTCATATAGATTTTATGGATGGCAATTTTGTGCCGAATTTTGGTATGGGCTTGCAAGATCTTGAACATATTCGTAGATTGACAGGTAAAACAATAGATGTACACTTAATGATTCAAAATCCTTCTGTATACATTGAATTGTTTGCTGAAAAAGGAGTAGACATCATTTACTTTCACCCTGAAGTTGACTTGCATCCTCCCAGGACCATTGAACACATTCGTTCTAAAAATGTGCAGCCTGGTATTGCAATTAATCCAGGTACATCTATTGAAACTATCAAACCTTTACTAAGTTTGGTAGATTATGTAATGGTAATGACTGTGAACCCTGGATTTGCAGGGCAAAAATATCTATCTTTTGTTAATGAAAAGATTGATAAACTTATTAAACTCCAAGATTATTCTAAACATAACTATGATATCTTGGTAGATGGAGCAATTTCTCCGGAAAAAGTACAGGAACTTTCAAAAATAGGAGTAAAAGGTTTCGTTTTAGGTACATCTTCTTTATTTAATAAAAAGGAATCTTATAAATCAGTTATTAAGAAATTAAGAAATCTTTAAATATAAAAAAGCGTTATAACGACAAAAGTAGCTGCTATTGGAAGTGATCATGTAGATTACATAGAGATAAGAGCTCAAACCATAATTTTAAGTGTGTACAGTTTTGAGGCGTGGAGTGATTAATTGGGCTAGAAAAGGGTGAATGACTGAATTAATCAAATTAAGGAAGAGATATTACTGAGAGTATTGAAGCGATAAGAAGATAGAGGTATCCTGATTTGTGGGACTGGCGTTAGTATGTCTGTTTCTGCCAACAAAGTAAAAGGCATGCGGGTGGTGGCATTTATAATGAAATTTACTCTATTCAATTGCCGAAATGGAATGTTAACATTAAACTGGACAAATTTTTAAAAGTACATTAACTTGTTTTCAGCAAGTGTTAAATAATTGAAAAGTTAAAGATCAAGTACTAGTTGACATTGGAAAATGGTTCGGTTTATAATGTCATTTTCTATGGTCATGAACATTACATCGGCGACGGCGTTGTCATAAGACAACTCTTTTTCACTCAGGATTGTTCAATTCCAAAAGCATTCGAGTATCATTTATGAGCTGTTTTTAAACCCATTACCACAATCTGTGTGAAATAATATCTAGTCGATTAAGATTGTATGGTACGAATGTAAAGGCACGTGGAACTAACGCTGCAGTCTTATTTGATTCAGCACTGCAGCCGATGATTTCATGACTATATAAGTTTCCTGAAATTGGCGCAATGCCATTTTTGGTCAACGCGAACATAAGTCAAAACACTAACAACACCTTAAATTCTTGGTAATGTTCATATTTTCAGTTCAATACATAATCAACTTCAGAATCATTACTGCCAACCAACATTTCAAGTTCCTTTTTGATTTTTTTATCCATAGATATTGTGTATATCCACAATAAATGTTGTCAGTCATAGTTGTTTTTTCGGTTTTTGTGTCATAGTAATACGTACTTCTTGGAAGTTGTAGGACTAGGACGTCAGACATTCCCGTTACCGAGCATTTATGAGCATTATCACATTTGCTTATCACTCCTTTATCAGCACTCTTGCTTTTAACTATCATCCTCCATTGCCAGTTTTGGATTTTCTTTTCTGAGTCTAAGTATCTCTTCCTCCTTAGGAGTTCAATAGTCTTTTTCTCCAAACAAAACAGAATCTTAATGTTGGCAAACCTACTTATCAAAGGCAGGAAGGTGTCAGCCCATATTCTATGATAATTTCGTTCCTAGGTATTTCGGAAGCATATAGCCTAACAACTTATTCTTTAAAATTTTTTAAGAAGGTTCTTCGTTTTCTTTTGTTGTCATTTTTGATTTTCCTCTGACTTGCCTTGAATTGAATCAAGTTTTTATGACCTTAATGAATCTGTCTAATTAAGTAGGTATAACTTCGTATTATTATTGGTGCTAGTATTTTACTAGTTTCTTAAATCGTTGTATCTTTCAAGGTATAATAATCCGATACAATCAGACGTCTTACGCCACTTTTATTTTCGTAAAACAAAAGCTCAATAATAAAGAATAGTGCAGACTTCCTTTTGCTATAGTAGCTGAGTATCAGTACAAATATAGTGTTTTGAATATTAACTCCCCCTCTATAAAATATAATTGTTCAAATATTAAAATCTGTGATATTATATTAAAAAGGTATTTGTTTTGATTAAAGAAATCACAAAATTCCACATAATCAAAAATGATATGGCTTTCAAAGTAATAACATATTAAAAAATAAACTGATTAAAAAGGAGAGTTATAATGGAAGGGCACGTACTCTTTAAACCGCTTCCATCACGGTTAAATGAAAGGCAAATTGAGATTGTGAATGAAATACGAAAACACAGTGCAGTTAGGGTTTCGGAGTTAAGTAAATTATTTAATGTAAGTGAAGAAACAATACGTCGAGACTTCGAGCGTCTTGAATCGCATGATTTATTAACAAGAACACACGGCGGTGCAATTTTACCGAATTTACAAACGAGCACAGAAATCCCAGTGATAAAAAGAAAAGAAAAAAATATATCAGAAAAGAAGAAAATAGCTTATAAAGCCGCCGGGTTTGTTGACGATGGCGATGTTATAGCAATTGATGCAAGTACGACCACCCTCATGATGGTTAAGTATCTAAAAGGAAAGCATATTACTGTAGTTACTAATTCAATACTGGTGACTTTAGAATTAAGTACAGAAACAAATATGAAAGTAATGTTAGTTGGAGGATATTTAGCGCAAGAGTCCATGTCACTTGTTGGGGATTTTGCTCAAAGGGTGATTCAAAATTATCATGTAGATAAATTCTTTTATTCTTGTATGGGAATTGACAAAGATCGTGGTGTAAGTGAAATAGATGAATCGCAAGCAATTATAAAAAATCAATTTATTGATATTTGTGCTGAACAATTTCTGTTACTAGACCATAGTAAATTTGGAATAAAATCTTTAGTTAAATTGATTGATATTGAAGATGTAGATCATATTATAGCAGATAACCAGATTACTAGAAATCAGTTGAAGGAATTAGAACAATCCGGAGTGAAAGTGCATGAGGTAGTCTAAATCACCAAAATCAAAAAATAAAAATAATTCCACAAAAACCAAAGTAAAATGTTGTAATGTAAAAATAATTTGTTATAATCAAAAATAAAATGTCTTCGTAATCTTGGGATTTTTAGAGATTAATTATACTAAGATATTTCATATTCATAGACAATGTTTAAATTTCTTATAAAATATTGAATCAAAATGTAAGTGGTTTCTTTTAAACTAATCAATATAGTAGTAGAAATGTGATTAAATAGAAATTGTGACAAGTAAGTTGTGAGTTACCTACTATCTTACGAAATTAAAAACATTAATTATAGAAGTACACTGCTTTTCTTCCTTTTTTTAAGCTGTGTAAAGTGTCGCTATGTTTTATATGATGTGAAAATAAAGTTATGAATAGGTATACAAAATTATACAATTATGTTTATGATTCACTCATTTAAGAGTTTAACTAAGACTAAAATGACTGTGAAAAGGATATAAAAGTAATCTTATTATAATTAATCGAAAATACTACATTAGTTTGTGAAGTAAAGTGAGTGATGCATATGAGTGTCATTGTTGTTGGCAGTATAAATCAGGATATAATAAGTTTTGTAGAACAGTACCCTAAAAAAGGTGATACAATTTTCGGGGAAAAAATCGAGTATTTTTATGGAGGTAAAGGTGCAAATCAAGCTACTACTATTGCTCGTTTAAGAAAGAAAGTGTATTTGATTAGTGCAGTTGGAGACGATTCCCAAGGTGAAGAAATAATTGAAAATCTACAAAAAAGTAATGTTAATACAGACTATATAAAAATGTCCGCAAGTAAAGAAACAGGAACTACTATTGTAACTATTGATCATACTGCAGAAAATACAATGCAAGTATTCAAAGGAGCCAACGATGACTTAACTAATAAAGATGTGATAAAAGCAATGGACAGTATAATGGATTCGAACATTTTATTAGTTCAAATGGAAATTCCTCAGCAATCTGCTATAACTTCTATGAAAACAGCAAAAGAAAAGGGAGTTTATGTTGTACTGGATCCGGCGCCAGCAGATGGCATGATTGTAGAAGCTTTAAAGTACGCAGATTTAATCACGCCTAATCAACAAGAAACTAAACATTTAGTAGGAATTGATGTATTTGATGAAAATAGTGCGTTAAAGGCTGCAAAAGCTTTTGAAGAAATAGGAGTAAACAGTTCAATTATTAAGATGGGAAGTAAAGGATCTTTAGTATATGAAAATGGATCGGTTATGTTTATACCTCCTGTAAAAGTTAATCCTGTAGATACTGTTGGTGCTGGTGATGCTTTTGCGGGTGCTATTGCAGCGGGTCTTTCTAACGGTGAGAGTTTATTAAATTCCGCAAAATTTGCCAACATTGTAGCGGCGATAAGTATTACAAAATTCGGTGCACAAACAGCAATTCCGACCATTGACGAAGTGAAGAAATTTATAAAAGAAAAAAATTTGCAGACAGTGAATTGTTCTTTTCTAAACGGTTAGGAGGTTATTTGATGAGTGATTATTTATTAGAAATGAAAGATATTAGCAAAACATTTCCTGGTGTGAAGGCTTTAGATGATGTGGAATTAAAAGTAAAAAAAGGTGAGGTCCACGCGTTGATAGGAGAAAATGGTGCTGGGAAATCAACATTAATAAAAGTTTTAGCAGGAATTCATGAACCTGATGAAGGTGCCGAATTTAATTTTGAGGGAGAAAGTATTGTTATAAAAAAACCTACAGATGCGACTGAAAAAGGAATATCTATTATTTATCAAGATTTAAGTTTATTTCCTAATCTTTCAGTAGAGGAAAATATTTATATTGGTCAAGATAGCCAAAAACGCGGATGGACTAAAGTAAATTGGAAAGAAATAAAGAATTCTGCACGAAAGGCCTTGAAGGAGTTAGGGGTAGATATTGATCTCCAAGCAAGAGTTGGACAGTTGAGTATCGCACAACAGCAATTAGTAGAAATTGCTAGAGCACTTGTTTTCGATTCCAAACTAATTATAATGGACGAACCAACTTCATCACTATCTTCTAGTGAAGTTGAAAAGTTATACAATATTATCGATAAACTAAAAAAGCAGGGAATATCTATTGTATTTATAAGCCATAAATTAAAAGAACTATTTAAAGTATCTGATAGATTCACTGTTTTAAGAGATGGAAAATACGTAGGGTCTTATGATGCAGATAATATAGATGAGCAAAAGCTTATTAAATTAATGGTAGGACGTGATGTTTCATACGGTGATAACTTATCTAAAGGTAAACCAATTGGTGAAACCATTTTCAAAGTTAGCAACTTTTCAAAAAAGGGGAATTTTAAAGATGTTTCTCTTGAACTAAATAAAGGAGAAGTGCTAAGTATAACAGGTTTGGTAGGCTCAGGTAGGACTGAATTGGCTCAGGCTATATTTGGAATTAATCCAATTGATACTGGTATAGTTGAGATGGAAGGAAAGCAACTTAAAATCAAGACTTCTGCTGATGCCGTGAATCAAGGAATTGCATATATTCCGGAGGCACGACAAACTCAAGGACTAGTGTTAAAACAGTCAATAATTAATAACATTTCCTTGCCAATTATTAATAAGCTTCGTAATAAACTTAAATTGATAAACAGAAAAAAAGAAATACAAATAGCTAATGAGTATGTTGAAAAGCTGGATGTGCGACCGCAATTACCTAAATTAGATGCAGAAAAATTATCAGGTGGTAATCAGCAAAAAGTCGTTATAGGTAAATGGCTGTCTACAAACCCAAAAGTAATCATATTTGATGAACCTACAAACGGGGTCGATATAGGAGCTAAAACAGAGATTCATAAATTAATGCGCGAGTTGGCTGACAAGGGTATTGGAGTCATAATGATTTCTTCTGAACTCATTGAAGTCTTAGCTGTAAGTGATCGGATTTTAGTCATGAAACATGGCAGAATTTCAGGAGAACTAGATGTAAAAGACGCGACACAGGAAAAAATCATGAGTATTGCACTTTCAGAAAACTCTGAAGTAGTACAACAGGAGGTGCAGCAATGAAATATT
>Ga0079226_10002577_pt1 | contig 14003 bp, 15 predicted proteins | sample Poulit2014_FD_76345 | JGI IMG/M metagenome (GOLD analysis project Ga0079226, IMG submission 76345) | Agricultural soil microbial communities from Georgia to study Nitrogen management - Poultry litter 2014 | ecosystem: Environmental > Terrestrial > Soil > Agricultural land | place: USA: Georgia... | reverse complement strand
GGCATACAAGGTAATCGACGCATTTAACTGGACGAAAAAGCAGAACCAGGATGTCATGTTCAGTATTCAGTCGGGTATGTCGAGCGAAGAAGCAGCGAAGAAATTTCTTGAAAACAACCCGGATTTCAAGGGAAAAGTGTTGGAAAGTGCGAAGAGTGAATAACAAGCAGTAATGACCAATAATCGATCCTTAAAATGCTCATAAAAAATCGCTGGTTGTGATATGCTCCTTCTTAAGTAGACAGATGAAACAATAAAAGTCTGTTTGCTTGGGGAGGAGCATTTTCATGTCGAAGAGAATAAACGACGGCATTTGGACGCAGAGTGAGTTATTCGTTGTCGTCTTTTTGGTGATTACTGTTGTTTTTCTATTACCGAATCCGTGGACAATATTGGAATAAATGGAGAATTCTTTTTGATGCGATTGGTTTGGCGTCATTTGCTATTCAAGGGGCTTTAAGTGCCGTGCAGGTCAATGCATCGTTAAGTGCGATACTTGTTGCAGCAACCTTGACTGGATCAGGCTGAGGAATGATAAGGGATGTTCTTGCAGGACGTAAGCCGATGATTTTTTTGCGAGGAAATTTACGCACTTTGGGCGACAGGTGCTCCTGTTAGCCGTAATTGTTACATTAAGGATGTGCTCGGTGCTTTTTAAATGGGGATTACTCCGGCGCCCAATATCCCATATTTGACTTGGAACCTTTTTGTTTTAATTTTAGATGAAAACGGGAAGGTTACTGTATAAATTAATAAAACTAGGAGGCAAACATATGAGAAGAATTATATTATCAGTGGCAATATTCATTCTGGCTTTAACGTTAGCAGCATGCGGCGGCGAAAATAATAATGGTGATACAAGTGCTGATCAGGGAAGCGATGTTACGAATAACGAAGGTCAAGATAACAATGATGTTGATGATCAGGACGATAACAATACGAATGATACGGCAACAGATAATAACAAAACATCTGGTGACATGCAGACAAAAATGGATGAACTTGATTATGTTGATTTTGAGTTATCGGTTGAATATAACGGGGATAAAGAATTCGAAGCAAGCTTGGAAAAAAAACAAAGCAGTGGTGTTGAGGCAGATCTGGAAGATGAATTGAATGGTGTTGATATACACGGTCAAGAAGCGTTTACTAAAATTTATCCAAATGTTAAAAAGCTGACTATCGACCAGCAGACTGGTAAAAGCGATGCCATTAAACAAGCATTGGATGCATTCTCCCTGGAGTCAAATTACAAGGAACTGGAGTTAGAAATCAAATTTAAAGACGGCACGAAAATAGAATTTGAGGATAAAAAGTAATCAGGAGTAACATCATTTATTTCATCTTTTGCATTCAGCAGGCAACTGTAAGTATGCGAGAGTTGATATATTATGCCATTACTGCTATTTTAGATTTAATCAGCCGGCTTTATCACTTATATTCCCGATTTCCCGGCTGTTTTAATGACGTTTTAATAAACTCCGCATGTTTTTGGAAAAACGTTTCCAAGTTATAAAAAACGGGAAAACTTTCTTTATCAAAACGTTTGAGGAGGGTTAATGCATGCAATTATCACCGCGTGAAACGGACAAGCTTATGATTGTCGTCGCAGCAGATCTTGCGAAAAGAAGGAAACAAAGAGGTCTGAAATTAAATCATCCCGAAGCTATGGCGTTAATTACATACGAAGTCATGGAAGGTGCAAGGGATGGTAAAACAGTTGCTGAATTAATGGAATATGGAGCTAAAATATTAACACGAGACGATGTCATGGAAGGGATTCCGGAAATGATTGACGATATTCAAGTGGAAGCTACTTTTCCGGACGGGACCAAATTGGTGACCGTACATCATCCGATTCGTTGATAAAACGAAGGTGCAGGCACACAAGGCAATGAGTGCCGCCGGATGAGACCTGGTTTGATCTCAGGTATTTACTGCCCTAATAATTTTCAGGATGAAAAGAAAGGAGTTTGATTATGATGATTCCAGGTGAGTTTATTTTAAAAGATGACGAGATTGTATGTAATGAAGGCATGTCTGCCTCAAAGGTTAATGTCATAAATATTGGCGACAGGCCCATACAGGTTGGTTCGCATTATCATTTTTATGAAGCGAATAATTCATTGGAATTTAATCGGGATGAAGCCTACGGTAAACGGCTGAATGTTCCGGCGGGAGCGGCAGTACGTTTTGAACCGGGTGATGAAAAAGAAGTGGAATTGATAGATTTTGCCAAAAAGAAGGAAATATATGGTTTCAATAATATGGTGGATGGATCACTGAAAGGTGGGGATCAATAATGAGTTTTAAGATGCCAAGAGACCAGTATGCTCAAATGTATGGCCCTACGACAGGTGACTCTGTTCGTTTGGCGGATACGGATTTATTTATTCAGGTTGAAAAAGATTATACAACATATGGAGAAGAGGTTGTATTTGGCGGCGGCAAGGTCATTCGTGATGGAATGGGTCAGCATCCATTGGTTACACGTGAGGAAGATGAACGTGTCCCGGATACAGTTATTACCAATGCGCTTGTGCTTGATTATACCGGCATTTATAAAGCGGATGTCGGCATTCGTGATGGAAATATTTCCGGAATAGGCAAGGCTGGGAACCCATTGGTGCAGAATAATGTAGATATTGTTATTGGAGCTTCAACTGAAGTAATCTCAGGGGAGGGAAAGATTCTTACTGCCGGTGCTATTGATACTCATGTTCATTTTATCAATCCGGATCAAGTTGATGTTGCACTTACCAATGGGACGACGACATTAATTGGCGGCGGTGCAGGACCTGGAGCCGGATCAAAGGCAACAACGGCAACACCCGGTCCCTGGCATATAAAACGAATGTTATCTGCATTTGAAGGGCTGCCAATTAATGTTGGATTTACAGGGAAAGGTCATGCTGCCGCAGAAGGCCCTTTATCGGAGCAAATTTTGGCCGGTGCACTTGGGTTGAAAATTCACGAAGATTGGGGTGCAACACCTTCTGTCGTCGACCATGCATTACGTGTTGCTGATAAATATGATATCCAAATTACGCTTCATGCGGATACATTAAATGAAAGTGGTTTTTATGAAGATACCATGCGGGCCATCAATGGCAGAGGGATTCACATGTACCATACGGAAGGTGCAGGCGGGGGGCATGCTCCGGATTTAATTAAATCTGCCGGAATGGAGAACGTATTGCCGGCATCCACGAATCCAACCTTGCCATATACGGTGAACACAGTTGATGAGCATCTTGACATGGTTATGGTTGCCCATAATTTGAATCCATCTGTCCCGGAAGACATAGCCTTTGCTGATTCACGAATTCGTTCTGAAACAATTGCGGCAGAGGATGTGTTACAGGATATGGGCGTATTTAGTGTTGCAAGCTCAGATGCGCAAGCAATGGGGCGTGTTGGTGAGGTTGCTCTGAGAACCTGGCAGACCGCAGATAATATGAAAAAACAACGCGGTACAATGAACGGTGACAGCAAATACGCAGATAATAATCGGGCAAAACGTTATGTAGCAAAATACACCATTAACCCGGCTATTGCCCATGGTATATCAGACTATGTCGGTTCTGTTGAAATTGGTAAAGCCGCGGATCTTGTGCTCTGGGATCCTAAATTCTTTGGTGCTAAACCGGAAATGACACTAAAGAACGGTATGGCCGTGAGTGCATTGATGGGGGATCCGAATGCATCCATTCCAACGCCGCAACCGATGATTTATCGCCAAATGTTTGGCTCGGTCGGCAAGGGATTGACCAACAGCTCATTCACTTTCGTGTCACAAGCTTCCTATGATGATAACATCAAGGAAAAATTAGGTCTTGAGAAAATTGTTCTGCCGGTTAATGGCATCCGTCAACTGACGAAAAAAGATATGAAACTTAATTCTGAAACACCGGACATTGATGTTGACCCGCAAACATATGAGGTAAAAATTAATGGTGAACTTATCACCTGTGATCCGGTTGATACGGTACCAATGGGTCAGCGTTATTTCTTGTTTTGAGGTGAATGAAATGATTATCGAGGAAGTTGTAACGAACATAAACGACATTAATCCGGATGAACGAAATAAACGGCATATGGAAAAGGTTCATTTGGAGAGTGCAGATTTAGTGAAACGTATCCAGCGTGTGGAAACAGATCACGGCAGGGAACTTGGAATCCGCCTTAAAAATCCGCGTGATTTAGAATCTGGCGATGTATTGTATATGGATGATCAGAATATCATTGCGGTTGACGTCATGAGTGATGATTTATTAATTATTCAGCCGCGTAATATGTTTGAAATGGGAACGATTGCTCATCAGCTGGGCAATCGTCACCTCCCGGCCCAGTTTGAGGATAATGAAATGCTTGTGCAATATGATTACCTCGTGGAAGAATTATTAGAGGAACTTGACATTCCCTTTAAACGGGAAAACAGAAAGGTTAAACAAGCCTTCCGTCATATAGGACACAGTCATGAATAATAATATGTTATCGTTGTTCCAACTGTGCGATTCCAATTTTCCGAGCGGTGCTTTCAGTCATTCGTTTGGACTGGAAAGCTATATTCAGGCAGATAAAGTGTATAACGGGGAAACATTTGCCGAATGGCTGGAAATTTATTTGATGGAGCAGCTCGTATATGCTGACGGACTTGCCGCGAGAATTGTTTATGATGCATTGAATGATGAAAATCTTGATGTCATCTGGGAAATGGATCGCTTATTGACGGTACAAAATATTGCACGGGAAACACGGGAAGGCACCCAGCAGATGGGAAGGCATATGGTCAAGATTGCGGAATCTATTTTTGGTGCTCCGATGCTTTCATTGTATAGGGATCGCATCAGTCAAAAAGAAGCATTTGGGCATTCGGCAATTGTGTTTACAATGGCCGGGCATTATTTGAATGTCTCAAAACAAACAACCATTTTGTATTACTTATATTCAACCATTGCTAATCTTGTACAAAATGCTGTACGGGCTATTCCATTAGGTCAAACTGCCGGACAAAAAATCATTTATTCTTTTCAGCCAAAGCTGCAAGCCGCAGTCAACAAGATTGAACAATTAGAGGAACTCGATTTCGGGGCAATTTCACCTGGAATTGAGTTATCGCAAATGCAACATGAGCGGGTTAATGTGAGAATCTTTATGTCCTAGATAAGCCGTCCCCGGAAAGCGATGTGTATTCGGACTGCGGGGCAGATAGCAACAACGAATACGAAAACAACCTAAAATAATCCTTAAAGGATGTGAATTATAAATGGAACCAATCAAGATAGGAATCGGTGGACCTGTAGGAGCAGGTAAAACAGAATTGGCGGAAAAAATAACCCGGGAACTGAACGATGAAATCAGTATGGGGGTTATTACCAATGATATCTATACAAAAGAAGACGCTAAAATACTAAACGAAAATGGAATTTTATCAGAGAGCAGGATTATTGGTGTTGAAACAGGCGGATGCCCGCACACAGCGATTCGTGAAGATGTGTCGATGAATTCTGAAGCGGTAGAAGAATTACAAGAAAAGCATCCGGATGTTGAGCTTATTTTTATTGAGAGCGGCGGTGATAATTTAGCTGCTACATTTAGTCCGGAGCTGGTCGATTTTTCGATTTATATTATTGACGTCGCCCAGGGAGAAAAAATCCCGCGAAAAGGCGGACAAGGGATGATTAAATCTGATTTATTTGTTATCAATAAGACCGATTTGGCTCCATATGTCGGCGCCAAGCTTGATGTAATGGAATCTGATACAAAAGTGTTCCGCGGAAATAAACCATATGTGTTTACTAATTTAAAAGATAATACGGGTCTAGATGAAGTGGTCGATTGGATTAAGCATAATGCATTGTTAAGAGGTTTGGAACAGGATGCCTGATTGGACAGGAATTCTTGAACTTGATGCAGAAAGGCGTCAAGGGAAAACAGTCACGAAAAATCTGTACTTTCAGGGTGCTTTTAAAATCATGCGTCCCGTTTACCATAATCGATCCAACCACCCGAGTTACTATGTTCTGAACCCGGGTGGCGGATATTTAGATGGCGACACATACCGAATGAAAGTAACACTTGGTGAAAAGGCCCAACTTACTTTAACGACACAATCGGCCACAAAAATATATAAAACACCGAAGACACATGCATACCAGGAGGCTGAATTTTATCTGGAAGAAGATAGTTACCTGGAGTATCTTCCTGATCCATTAATTGCATACAAAGATGCACGATACCTGCAAAGGAACATTGTTCACCTGGCAAAAGGAGCAACATTTCTTTACTCAGATGTGCTTACACCCGGATGGTCACCGGACAGAGAAGATTTCAGTTATGATTCTCTGCGCCTTATCAATGAGTTTTATATGGAGGGTGAGCTTATTTCTTACGACCATATTAAACTTAATCCGGGGGAACAGCATATGAGAGGAATAGGTTTCATGGAAGGGTACACACACTTAGGATCATTTATTGTCATAAGTGATAAGGTTGAGACCGGACTGATTGATCAAATATATGAAATGATTCAACAGGAATCAGAAGATGTTAAGGTTGGAATCTCAGAGCTTGCTGTTTCAGGTTTTACCATTCGGGTATTGGCTAATTCAACACAGGTAATTGAGCGAATTATTACAAAGAGTCACCATATAATAAGTCAGGAATGGTTTCAAGCCAAGCCGAGCTCATTAAGGAAATATTAACGCTTAAGCCCGACAACGCCTGTATTGTCGGGCATTGTTATTTCTGTTATGATTTAAAATGACAATGGGACTGGGAGAAATCGCATATGAAAAAAATAGTAAGTATAATGATCATAACTGTCATTGGTTTGTTAAGTGCCTGCACGGAAGAAGGGACATCCGGGCAGGAAAAAACCGGCCAAAAAAAGGATAGTCTGGTACTTGCCATCGGCGGAGAACCAGAGGACGGATTTGATCCGACGACAGGGTGGGGGCGTTACGGCTCACCGCTTTTCCAAAGCACCTTATTAAAATATGATCAGGATTTTAATATCAAACATGATCTGGCTGAAAACTATGAAGTAAGTGAGGATGGTCTGACGTGGACAGTAGAGGTTCGAAGTGATGCTAAATTTTCTGATGGTGAGCCTTTAACTGCCAAAGATGTCGTTTTTACATATGAGACGGCAAAAAATAGCGGTTCTGTAATAGACCTTAGTAATCTGGAAAGTGTTAAGGCAACTGGTGAATATACCGTTCAATTTACATTAAAAGAGCCTCAATCTACCTTTATCGATTTGCTGGTCTCAACCGGAATTGTTCCGGAACATGCTTATGACGAGAATTATAATGAAAATCCGATTGGTTCCGGACCATTTCAGCTGGAGCAGTGGGACAAGGGTCAGCAAGTGATTGTCACAGCAAATCCGTATTACTATGGAGAAAAACCAGACTTCAAGAAGTTGACGTTTTTATTCCTCTCAGAAGATGCCGCATTTGCAGCAGCAAAAGCAGGTGAAGTTGACATAGCCTCAGTGCCGCCATCATTTGCAGAAGAAGATATACAAGGAATGGATTTTGTTGAATTGGAAAGTGTGGACAATCGGGGCATCATGTTTCCATTTGTACCGGAAGGAGATAAAACGGGGGAAGGGTTTCCGATTGGTAATGATGTAACTGCAGATAAAACGATCCGTAAAGCGATCAATATTGCTGTCGATCGTCAAGCTTTAGTTGATGGGGTCTTGCAGGGATTCGGCACACCTGCATACTCGGTTGCAGACAAGCTGCCATGGTGGAATCCGGACACTGTGTTTGAGGATGGCAGAATGGAAGAAGCGAAGAACATGCTCAAGGATGCTGGATGGAGAGTAAAGGATAATGGTGTACGGGAGAAAGATGGACTTACAGCGGAGTTTACGCTGCTTTATCCGGCTGGTGATCAAATCCGTCAATCTTTATCCATCGCTTTTGCGGATATGATGGAGCCGCTCGGTATCAAAGTAGAAACGAAAGGGAAAAGCTGGAATGAATTAGACAGGTTAATGTATTCCCACCCCGTAATGATGGGATGGGGAAGCTATAACCCACTGGAAATGTATAATTTATACAGCAGTGAAACAAGAGGGATTGGTTATTACAATGTCAATTATTATTCGAACCCTGTTGTAGACAAATATATGAATCAGGCACTGAGAGCAACATCTCAGGAAGAAGCAAACAGTTATTGGCAAAAGGCACAATGGGACGGAGAAACAGGTTTTTCTGCAAAAGGTGACGCACCATGGGCATGGCTTGTTAATCTCGGCCACTTGTATTTTATAAATGAAGACCTTGAGATCGGTGATCAGAAAATCCAGCCGCATGGTCATGGCTGGCCGATAACGGATTCTATCCAACAATGGCGTTGGAAAGAACAGGAACAGAAAGAGGGGTAGATGTTGCAGGTTAAACGAACAGCTTTTTATTTTTTTGGAAAATGTATGAAGCTTGCAGTATTACTAATTGCTGTCAGCATTCTATCCTTTATTCTAGTAAGCAATTCACCAATTGATCCAGTGCAGTCTTATATTGGAGCAGAAATGACAAGGGTTAGTCCAGAGCAACGGGAAAATATTGCTGAATATTGGGGATTGAATGAACCGGCTATTCAGCAATTCTTCCATTGGGGAAAGAATCTGTTGCAGGGGGATATGGGCACATCCCTCATTTATCGCAATCCGGTTGCCGGAGTGATTGCCGAACGTTTTATCGCATCACTTGCATTAATGAGTGTGGCCTGGGTACTCTCAGGCCTTTTTGGTTTTACGCTTGGAATTATTGCCGGAATGAAAGAGGGGACATGGGTTGATAAGCTGATTAAGGGCTACTGTTTTACCCTTGCATCTACGCCAGCATTCTGGTTGGGGCTATTATTATTAATGTTATTTTCAGTATGGCTCGGCTGGCTCCCGATTGGACTCGGGACCCCGGCTGGAATTTTAGCGGAGGAAGTTACATTTATCGAGCGCTTAAGGCATTTGATTTTGCCTGCAGTGACCTTAAGCATTGTGGGAGTAGCTAATGTTGCACTGCATACAAGGCAAAAGCTTGTTGATGTGATGAATAGTGAGTATGTCCGTTTTGCCAAAGCGAAAGGTGAACACGGGGTTAAACTGCTCTGGCGTCATGGATTGCGCAATATCTCCCTCCCTGCCATCTCTGTACATTTTGCTTCATTTGGTGAACTGTTTGGTGGGGCGGTTCTGGCTGAACAGGTATTTTCCTATCCTGGACTTGGACAGGCTGTTGTCGAAGCGGGACTTGGAGGAGATGTGCCGTTATTACTCGGGATTGTTTTGTGCAGTACAGTGTTTGTGTTTATCGGCAATTTAGCAGCGGATATTTTATATAGAGCGGTTGATCCTCGCATTCGCAGAGGTGAAGTATGATGGGGCGCCAAATGCTGAAAGTGAGTTTGAGGCAGCGGACCATTGCGGCTATTATAATTTCTTTTCTGCTTCTCCTGGGGATGGTTCTTTCCGGTTTATGGATTGGGGATGAAAAACTGGGGATCAGTCCGGAGGCAATGAATGAAGGGCCCTCGCTCAGCCATTTGTTCGGAACGGATTGGCTGGGAAGGGACATGTTAGCCCGGACGTTTAAGGGCTTAACATTGAGCTTTGGAGTCGGTATACTTGCTGCGTTTTCGAGTACCATGATTGCCCTTATATTCAGTCTCTTGGCGTCATGGAATGAAACAATCGACCGGATCGTAACCGGGTTGATTGATCTGTTTCTCAGTGTACCGCATATTGTCCTGCTGCTATTGATTTCTTTTGCAATGGGCGGCGGATTTAAAGGTGTCGTAATCGGACTTGCCCTCACACACTGGCCAAGTTTGACGCGCGTGCTTCGGGCCGAAATGCTTCAGGTGAAGACAGCTGAATATGTTGGTGTGTCGCGAAAACTGGGAAAGTCACGTCTGTGGATTGCCAGACATCATATACTGCCGCATCTTTTGCCACAGCTTTTTATCGGATTTATCCTGTTATTTCCACATGCCATCCTGCATGAAGCGGCCATTACGTTTCTAGGTTTCGGTTTGCCTTCAGAGCAGCCTGCGATCGGTATTATTTTATCAGAATCAATGCGTTACTTATCTATTGGCATGTGGTGGCTGGCCGTTTTCCCGGGTCTGTCATTACTCTTGATGGTTGCCCTTTTTGATATGCTTGGACAGAGCTTGCGCAAATGGATTGATCCTTTTCATGGACAGAAAGGAGTGTAAGATCATTGACTTTAACGAATATAGAAAAAGGAAACCCCCCCCTCTTGGAAGTGGAAGATTTTGCACTCTCCTTTCGTGTGTATAAAAGAGGATTGCGTGAGCAGAGTATGCAGGTCATTCGCAAATTAAATATGACGATCCATGAAGGGGAAGTTGTTGCAGTGATCGGAGCAAGCGGGTCCGGTAAGAGCTTGCTTGCAGACGCCATACTAGGGATCCTTCCTGAAAATACTCTATGTGCTGGAAAGTTATACTATAAAGGTGAAGTTTTAAGTGGTGATAGACAGAAGCAACTCCGGGGCAAGGAGATTTCCCTGATCCCGCAATCAGTCAGTGCACTGAATCCGTTGATGAAAACAGGAAAACAGGTACAAACAGCTGTCCAGTATGGTGACAGCAAAACCCTTCAACGAGCTATTTTTCAAAAGATAAGTTTACCGGAAGAAGCAGACAATCACTATCCATTTGAACTGTCCGGTGGTATGGCAAGAAGGGTTCTGACAGCAACAGCAATTATCGGCGACCCTGATTTAATTATTGCCGATGAGCCAACACCAGGACTGGATCCGACATCACTCCAGGAAGTGACCGGATATATCAGAGAGCTGGCGGATGACGGAAAAGGCGTCATGTTTATTACCCATGATATAGAAACGGCATTAAAAGCGGCGGACAGGGTTGTCATCATGAATGAGGGTAAAACCATTGAGACGGCCATTGCAGAGGATTTTACCGGCAAAGGGGAAGGCTTAAGGAAAAGCTATACGAAAGCATTATGGAATGCATTGCCACAAAATGAATTTGTACCGATAAATGAATCAAGTCATAAGGAGGTAATAAAGGATCATCGCAAGCTTAAAGTGAATGGACTGAAATACCGATATTCGGACGCTCCTTATCTTTTTAAAAACCTGAATCTTTACGTAAGTCCTGGTGAAGTTGTCGGTTTGTTTGGCTATAGCGGTGCGGGGAAAACAACGTTGGCACAAATCATTGCGGGATACTTGAAGCCTGATGCCGGAACAGTGGAGATCGATGGCAATACAGTTTCCCATTCAGATGCTCATCCAGTTCAATTAATCTGGCAGCACCCGGAAAAAGCAGTCAATCCGAGGTGGCGGATGAGGCAGATACTATCTGAAGGTGGTCCATTGGATCGTGAATTGCTAAACGATTTGGGGATTAAAAATGAGTGGTTAGATCGATATCCAAGTGAACTTTCTGGTGGTGAACTGCAACGGTTTTGCCTCGCACGTGCACTTGGTTCGAAAACAAAATATTTGATAGCTGATGAAATGACGACTATGCTTGATGCAATTACACAAGCGCAAATATGGCATGCTGTTTTGCAATTGGTTAAACAACGTAATATTGGTATACTTGCAATCAGTCACGATCAGCACTTGCTGCAGCGTGTAAGTGACCGTATGATAAATTTTGATGAATTTGCTAGGAGTTATGAATGTTAGTGCATAGTAAATGATGATTTGGGGTAAAGCAATAAGTAAAACAGACTTGTGAGGTGTTTATTTTGGTTGATAGTTTTGATGTGAAAAAAGTTTATGAAAAACGGATGCATGAACGTCAGCGTTTTAGTTTTTCATTGAATGGCAAAGAGTTCAAGGGGAATTTTCATAACAATGAAATTCAGTGGTTAAATCCACATCCCAAACAAGATGTTGATGCAAATCACCTTGAGTGGATTGAGGGAGAGATTCACCGACTATTAGGTGAGGATGAAGGATTGGAAGAAGTGGGTGATATGGAGGTAAAACCATTCCTTGAAAATCAATCACATGAAGCACATCAATTCAAGTTAAGAATTGAGGATGAAGAATTTAAAGGTATTATCCGTGATGGCTCTTTAGAATGGTTCCATCCAAAACCAAGACGTAAAGTAAATAACGATAAAGTGGAAAAGGTAGAAAAGAAATTACATGATAAAGTAAAGGAACAGAAGAAAGATTGATTTAAAGAGGTTGTTCAAAAAGTCCAGTAAAAATGGCACTTCGAATTTCTTCGTTGGCTTGTTTTTCCGCTACTCGCGTATTTAATTAAAGAAAGCGATGAGCATGTATCTTTTAATATTGAGGTACACGCTCATTATTTTTTGTGACTCACCAGCCCTTGTTACACAGTATAACGTTTTCGCTGATAGGTGGAAAATATGACGCCTCCCACTATAAGCAGAGAACCTGCTATTTCCGCGCTCGTAATTGGCTTGTAAAGTAAAATTAACCCTGTAATCATGGCCACAAAAGGTTCTAAATTGGATAATATGGAAGCCTTGGAAGCATCAACTTGTTTAATATTCGTATTCCAAATTAGAGTAGCTATACCATGAACTGTAATGGCAGTTCCGATGAGTAAAGCCCAATCAAAAACAGTAACGCCCATTCGTAATGGGTTGTCCAATACAAAGACAAACGGAATCGATACAATAAATCCTACGATATTGGAATAAAGGGTAATGGTAAGTGGATCCATTCGCTGGGAAAGCATTCTCGTCATTATGATCATGATGGCGAATGTTATCATTGTTACAACAATCCATAAAAGTCCTTTGTCTATATATAAAGCGGAAAGGCTGCCGTTTGTTACAACGAGAAAAATCCCTGTAATCGCGAAAACTGATCCCAACAGCATACGAATCGTTAATTTCTCTTTCAGGAAAGCGGCAGCCAGAAAGCCGGTTAGAATCGGGGCTGTTGCCAGGATCAGGGCAGAAGTTGTTGGATCCGCTGTCTCCAATCCCACAAAAAAAGACCATTGATTGATAAATACACCAATAATCCCCAAAGCGAAAATCGCCAGCCACTCTGTTTTATTCAAACGTTTTACATGTCTTTTGTAGGACGATAACCCCACTAATAATAATACAATAAAGAAAAGCCTCAGTGATGTTAACAACGTTGGGGAGAAATCTTGAACCAACATTTTACCAAACACAAAATTACTTCCCCATACGATTACACAAAAAGTCAGCCAAGAATAAGCTTTTAACATTTTATAATACAGTCTCCTAATTCTAAAATAACAACTTTTATATTTTAAGCTTTTAAGCATATTCTGTATACCTTTTTGCACAGAAAGTTATGTTTACATATTTGGAGGATCGATTCGAAACGGCGAAATAATTGTGGAAACGAAACCTTCCGAAACGACGATGACTATTTCTTTACTGTTATAATTATCGGCAACCAAGTATTATGTCCAATCAAAGTAGGGTGGCATGATGTCAGTTTTCGCCCTTAAACCTTAATAATGATTTGCAGCTCTGATCCCAAAAGCCGCTTTAAAAGTGTCTTTTGGGATCAGACTTTTTTAACTATTTTAAGAAATCATCCTTTGGTATAATTGCAGTATCATCAATAAGTCTGTTCGTATATTAATAACAAAGCAAATTTGTACATAAAGGGGAGGGGCATATGGCACAAAAAATTGCTGTCGTTATACTTCACGGTGCTGGAACACCAAAAGAAGATTTTGCGGAAGATATGATCAAAAAAATTTCTGAAGGCTTCGGTAAAAAGCTTAAAAAAGAAAATCTGGTATTCGAATCGGTGTTTTGGTCTTCGATATTTGAAAATGAAGAGAGTAAATTATGGGAAAGGGTACAGCAAGGAACAGAGTTGGACTATCATTTGCTGCGACGCTTTGTCGTTGAGTTTCTTGCCGATGCTGTAGCGTATCAGCCATCATCGGGAGCTAACGATAATTATGACCAAGTCCATTCCCTGCTAGCTCAGTGTTTGAACAGCATTCAG
>Ga0079226_10002576_pt1 | contig 14004 bp, 13 predicted proteins | sample Poulit2014_FD_76345 | JGI IMG/M metagenome (GOLD analysis project Ga0079226, IMG submission 76345) | Agricultural soil microbial communities from Georgia to study Nitrogen management - Poultry litter 2014 | ecosystem: Environmental > Terrestrial > Soil > Agricultural land | place: USA: Georgia... | reverse complement strand
GTATTGGTGAAAGTGCGAAAATAGTAATAATTTTTGTAGCCACTTTTCTAGTAATAGTTATTTCCATATATCAAGGAATCAAAGGTGTCGATCCTACCCTGATTAACGCTGCAAGAGTATTAGGAGCGACAAACAAAGAAATATTTTTAGAAGTAGTTATTCCTGCCTCTTTTCCATATATTCTTGTGGGGGTTAGACTTGGATTAGCTACAGCGTGGACGACTTTGATTGCCGCAGAGTTAACAGGAGCTTCTCAAGGTTTGGGAGATATGATTATGTCAGCCGGACGTTTTTTCGCTATGGATGTTATTATAATGGGAATTATTGTTATAGGCATAATAGGTTTAATTATGGATAAAACAGTACTTTATCTTGAAAGGAAGTTAGCTGGATGGCAAGAACAAATAGAGGAATGACGCAGTCAGAGATAAATAATGAATTTAAAGTCGAAATAAAAGAGTTGAATAAAACATTTGCAGGGAGGGGAGGAGATGTAGTTGCAATACAAGATTTAAATTTAAAAATTAAAGATAACGAATTTGTCTGTGTTCTTGGACCAAGCGGTTGTGGAAAAAGTACGTTACTAAATATTATTGCTGGTCTTGAAACAAAAACATCCGGAAGCGTAGAAGTTGATGGAGAAGAAGTTTTTGAACCTAGTAGCCATCGCGGGGTTATTTTCCAAGAATATGCATTATTCCCTTGGAAAACAGTTATTAAAAATATTGAATTTGGTCTAAAAATTAAAGGGGTTAAGCCAAAAGAGCGTAAAGATATCGCACACGAATATTTAGAATTAGTAGGTTTATCTGATTTTGCTGAATCTTATCCAAAAGAGCTTTCAGGAGGTATGAAGCAAAGAGTAGCTATAGCTCGAGCATACGCTAATAACCCCGATATTCTGTTAATGGATGAACCTTTTGGAGCTCTTGATGCTCAATCCCGAATGCAACTACAAGAGGATTTGTTAAAAACATGGGAAAATCAAAGAAAAACATGTTTTTTTATTACTCATGACGTTGAAGAAGCTATTTTATTAGGACAGAGAGTAGTTATTATGAGCGCAAAGCCTGGAAGGATAAAAGAAATTGTTAATATTGATATACCTTACCCCCGCAATCAAGAGATTATTAAGACTAAACAATTTTTTGATATAAAAAATGACATATGGTCAAAAGTGCATGACGAATATTTAGAAGATAAAAAATAAATTGACTTTATGAGGTAAAATAGCTATCTACCAAAAGAAAAATTATATATTCGGCTACAACTACATTAAAATAATTTAATCCAGTTTTATGGAGGTTTTTTTATGAAAAGAAAAATTATTACTTATGCAATGATAATTTTTGGAGGAGTTATACTTTTAGGAATTACAGGGTGTTCTTCAGATGATAATGAAAATCCTACTGTTAATGTAGCATATATGCCTGATATTCACGGAGCTACTCCATTAATAATTGGAGAAGAAAAAGGTTACTTTGAAGAGGCAGGTATAAACGTAAACGCTATAGAGTTTGATGATGGACCAACAGAATTCGAAGCAATGGTTTCTGGCGATGTCGACATTGCATATATTGGACCAGGGGCTACTTATTTGGCAGCAAAAGGGCAAGGAAGCATTATCACTATAGACAGTTTGAACACAGGAGATATGGTATTAGCTACAGAAGAGTCTGGCATAGAGAGTTTTGAAGATTTAGAAGGAAAAGACGTGGGAGTTCCAGAAGGAACTTCTGGTGAAATGGTATACTCCCTTGGCTTACAACAAGCAGGCGTTGATCCAGATGACGTAGATGCCGTCAATATGGATGTTTCAAATGGTGTTTCTGCTTTTGTATCTGATAGCGTAGATGCTGTAGCTACATGGGCTCCTTATACAAATGAAATAGAGAAAGAAGTTGGAGAGTCTGGAATGACCAAGTTAGCTGATGGAGGAGATTTTGCTCCAGAATATACTTTTCCACAGAGTTGGGTGGCTAGTCCTGAATTTCTAGAAGAAAATGAAGAGGAAGCTGTTAAGTTCCTAGAAGCGTGGACTGAAGCTAATGACTTTAGAAAAGATAATATGGATGAAGCTATCGAAATGACAGCAGAAGAAATTGATGTACCTGAAGATTCTTTAGAAACCATGGTAGATACAACAGAATTTTTAAGTTCCGAGGATATTCTAAAACATTATGATGATGGTGATGTAAACGAGTGGTATGAGAATCTTCAAAATCTTTTTGTAGATACAGGGCAAATGGATGAAACAACAGATACGGAAGATTTTGTAAAAAGTAAACCGCTAGAAGAAGCGCTTAAGTAATAGAATATATCATTTTTATTTTATCTTAAAATTAACATTTATTCGTTGGTAAGCCTCTTATGCGATTTTACAGCGTATAAGAGGCTTTTATTACGTAAGTTAAAAACAATTATTTATAGTTATTCAGATTCTCCGCTTATTTTATAAAGTAAACATAGTAAATATTTTGTAGGGAGATACAGATGAGCATTAACGTTATCGCATTATTAATAATAACCGGAGTGTTTGCCGGAGGCTATGGTACTATTGTCGGTGCGGGTGGAGGTTTTATTTTTGTTCCCGCATTACTTTTGATATTAAAAGTAAAACCTGCAATTGCTGCTGGATCTGGCCTTGTTATTGTCTTAATTAACGCTTTATCAGGAACTATCGGATACGCTAAGCATCAAACAATTGATTATAAAACTGGAATTATTATTGCAATTAGCGCGCTGCCTGGGTCACTATTTGGCGTTTGGGCATTGCATATTTACGAATCAAAATATTTTTATTTTATTTTTGCAACGATTCTGATACTGTTGGGACTATTTCTTCTTGTAAAAAATATAAAAGTATCTTCTATAAAAGAAACAAAAAAAAGTGAAAAAAAATACTTAAAAAAGAAATGGTTAATTCCACTCGGATTAATAATGGGAGTATTATCAAGTTATCTTGGGATTGGAGGCGGATGGCTGCTTGTTCCTATTTTAATTTATATTTTCAGATTTTCTACTCATTTTGCAACAGCAACTTCTATTTTTTCTTTATCTATTTATTCTACTTATGGTGTTGTATCGCAGATTTTTTACGATAGCATTGATTGGAAAGTAGTATTGTGGGGCGGATTAGGTATCGTTATAGGTTCACAAATTGGAGTAAAGGTATCCCAAAAAATTTCAGGAAAAGTTATTATCGGTCTTCTTTCTATGTTGTTAATTGTTATCGGAATTCGGTTGTTTTTCGAATGACAACCTCGTTTACTTAGATTAGCTCAATAGCTGTTTACTATGATTAAATATAATATGAAAATGCTAATAATATTACGCTTACTAGTTATAAACAATGAATACTTTTCCTATATTTTGTTTTTACAAAGTCGATAATTTATTTTGTTGAGAGTATATTTGAATTAAACATATAATTGACCTAAGTTGTTATATAACTTAATATTTCATGTAACGGTTTACATAAAGGAGTGATATTTTGACCACTATAAAAGATGTTGCTTCATTTGCGAATGTTTCAGTTGCTACAGTTTCTAGAGTTTTAAATAATAAGGGGAATGTAAAACGCGAGACTAAACTTCAAGTAGAAAAAGCAATTAAATATCTAAATTATTCTCCCAACGACCTTGCTCGGAATCTTTTTACAGGGAATTCTAAAATGATAGCTTTACTCATACCGGATATAACGAATCCTTTTTTTCCAGAGTTGGCAAGTTCTATAGAAAGCGCAGCTAATGAGCATGGCTATACCCTTATCTTGTGTAACACAGCTGGGAATCAATCAAAAGAACTAACATACTTGTCAGCATTACGAAGAAAGTGTGTTGATGGAATTGTATTAGTGTCTAATACATTAGATTCAAAACAAATTCTAGAAAGTGGTATACCCACTGTTGTTTTGGATAGAGAAACAGACTTTGATATTACATCAATTACTGTCAACAATTACGAAGGAGGGAAACAAGCTGTCAGATTTCTTAAAGACATAGGATGTGATAAGATTGCACATATTGCAGGGTCAGATAACATTTCTAGTACTAAAAACAGAAAAAAAGGATATATAGAAATGATAAAAGAAGATCCTTGGATTATAGAAAATTTAATTGTACCTGGAGGATACAGCGCGAAAGAATCTTTTAAATCCACAATAAAGATTCTAACAACTCATCCTGACATTAATGGAATTTTTGCATCTAATGATGTTATGGCTGTTGGGGTTTTAGAAGCTGTCAAATCATTAGATATTTCAGTACCTAAGGATTTAGCGATAATTGGTTTTGATGGAATTGAACTAGGAGAAATCACAACTCCAACTATAACTACCATGTCGCAACCAATTACTGCGATGGGAAGAAAAGCTGTGGATTTGCTTATTAAAAAAATGCAATATAAAAATGATGAAATAAGTTCTGAAGTGTTTCAAGTAGAATTAATAAAGAGAGAGTCTACATAGAAAATTGCTTTAAAACACGAAAATCTCTAAATTAAGGCTAGCATCATATGAATTGCTAGCCCCTTAACTTATCAGACTCGTATTCTTTGACTCTTCGATAAAACGTGTTGCTTTTCATGCCTACTCGCCTCATAGCTTCCACAGCGGTAATTTTATTTTGTTTCCATACTTGGTAAACTGCTCGGAAGGTGTCATCAATTTCATGCTTCCTCCTGCCGAATTTCACCCCGTTCTCTTTCGCTATTCGTATACCTTCTTCCTGCCTTTCTCTGGTTCGCTTGCGTTCGTCTTCCGCCATATAACTCAAAAGTTGCAGGATTAAATCAGAAATCAACGTCTCCAGTCCATCCATATCTTTGTACTTCATCGTGTTCAACAATGGCATGTCCAGTACGGCTATATCTACTTGCTTGTTTTTGACAAGATCCTGCCATTCATCCAGAATCATTTGCTTGTTACGCCCTAACCGGTCGAGAGACTTCACATATAAAGCATCGCCTTCTCGCAACATGCGCTTCATTAATTGATATTCCGGTCTTTGAAAATCTTTCCCGCTCGCTTTATCGACAAATATGTATTCTTCAGCTATACCAACTTCTCGAGCAGCTTCCAATTGTCTTTCTAATGATTGATCTATACTGCTGACTCTTGCGTAGAAAAAAGATCGCATCTTATGTCACCTTCTCCATATAAATTATTAGTTTTTAATTGATTCGTAGAAAATTTTATATAACTAATATAAAACTATTTCAAATCATATACAAGTATATAGATATATTTCAAAATATTTTATCTTGTATATGTGACACGATAAATACAAAGAAAAGTCCCTGTTTCAAAAGGTACGCTTTTTGAAACAGAAGGGGAAAATGAATATCTAAAGCTACAAATATTCAAAAACCTCAATAAGCTTTTTAGAGATATGTATAACAATAAAAAGACATATTCCTGAATTATTCAGGTAAAAATATATTTTGCATTTTGCATATATTTTTAGTTATTTGAATTTAAAACAGAATTTAAAATAAGTGTAGCAGCTCCTAAAACAACATTATCTTGTAGTGTAGTTATGTATATTGGAATATTTTTACTTTGTTCTTCTAAAACTTTTTTCTTTATCATTTCTTTTAAAGGGTCAGTTAGATCAAAACTGAATTCTGATATTCTTCCTCCTAAAATTATAGCTTCAGGATCAAGTAAGTTAATCGTATTTGCTATTCCGATCCCTAAAGAAGATCCCATTTCATTTATAACTGATTTAGCTACTTTTGATTTTTTTATAAGGGCTTCTTTTACGATATCCAATGTTAAATTATGGCTATTATGAAATAAATGTAACTCGTTTTTAAAATCTGGATGTTTCTTAATATTTTTTAATATTTTTGTTGTTGATACCATTGTTTCTAGACACCCTATATTTCCACATATACATTTATCTCCATTTTTGTCTATGGTAGTATGACCAATTACCCCAGAAGCTTTATGACTTCCTGAATAAAGTTTTCCATCAATAACCATCCCACTTCCAACTCCATCATCGGCTAATATATATATAAAATTGTTATGTTTCTTACCTTTGCCATACCAGCTCTCTGCTAACGTAGCTACGTTAGCATTAATGCCTAATTCTACTGGAAGATTTAATAGAGTTTTTAGTTTTTCTTTTAGTTTAATATTTTTCACATTATAAAAATTAGTTAAATGGATTGTTCCATCTTGTTTTATATTTAAAGGTCCTGGAACTCCTACTCCAACGCCTAATACTTCTTTTACATTTATTTTGTGTTTTTTTAATAACATAGTGGTATTAACTTTAATATATTCGAATATTTTATTTAAGCTCCAAGCGTTATTAGTTATGGCTTGATGAGTAGATAATATTTCTCCCATTAAATTAACTAAAGATATTTTAATAACTGCTCTCCCTAACTCAATGCCAAAAAGATATGAGTAATCAGGATTGATATTTAAAAATACAGGTTTTCTTCCTCCTGAAGAAATTCCAACACCACATTCAACAATAATACCTTTGTTAATTAATTGTTCAGTCAATCTTGTTACAGATGGTTGAGATATTTTTAATGTTTTAATTATTTGACTTCTAGATAAAGGTCCCTTTTTTATGATTAAGTTTACTATTTTTTGCCATTGTTCGCTATTAGCTAATATTTCCATGGTGCCAGCTCCTTGTTAATTTTACATATAATTTGATTGTAATAATTTAAATTAGACATGTCTATGAAATTATATCATAGAAAAATTTATTTTTAGTATTTTTAGTAAATTCAAAATAATACTAAAATTTATATTGAATAAAAGTTTATAATATAATATACTAATGATATAAAATAAAGATTTATAAATATAGGTTTGAAAGTTATTTTTATTATTAATACCTATCTGAAGTAATTTTATAGTATAAACAATAACTTGTAAGCGCAATCAATAATGAGTTTTAAAGGGGTGGAAAATAATGAGTCAACCAAATTTTATAATAATTTATTGTGATGATCTTGGTTACGGAGACTTAAGTAGTTACGGTTCAAAAACAGTTAAAACTCCACATTTAGATGAACTAGCTAGTACAGGAATTCGCTTTACTGATTGGTATTCTAATTCTCCTGTATGTTCACCTTCTAGAGCATCACTTCTGACTGGTCAGTACCCTGCGCGAACAGGAGTAGATAATATTATTGCTGGAGAAAGAGGAGCAAAAGGTCTTCCTGAGAAAAGTAAGACTTTAGCTACAAGGTTAAAAGATGTTGGCTACAAAACGTCAATATTTGGTAAATGGCACTTAGGTTCTCGTAGAGAAAATTTACCTAATAATCATGGTTTTGATAATTTTTTTGGTTTTCATTCAGGAGTTGTAGATTATTACTCACATATTAATTATTGGATTCTTCGTAAAGGGAGAAATCCAGTTCACGATTTATGGAAAAATGAAAAAGAAATATGGGAAAACGGGAGTTATATAACAGATTTAATCACTAAAAAATCAGTTGATTATATACATAATCAAAAGGATTCTCCTTTCTTTTTATATGTACCATTTAACGCACCTCATTTTCCTTTACACGCTCCTGATAAGTATCTGGATAGATTCTCAAATTTAGCAGGTGATAAGCAAATAATGGCTGCTATGATTTCGGCAATTGATGACGGTGTAGGGGAAATAATAAAAGCTCTAAAAGAGACTAATCAATATAATAATACTGTTGTTTTCTTTTCTAGCGATAATGGACCTTCCTCAGAATCAAGAAATTGGTTAGACGGTACAGAAGATTATTATTACGGAGGTGATGCGGGGTTATTTAATGGGTATAAAGGAAGTTTATATGAAGGAGGTATACGAGAACCAGCAATTATATCTTACCCAGGAGTAATAGAAGGTAAACAAGTATGTAATTACCCGTTTGTCATGATGGATATTGTTCCTACATTCTTAGATTTAGCTAATGTAGATTCATCAAAAATTATTGAATTAGACGGAAAAAGTATTTTATCAGCAATAACTTCTAAAGAAACATTTAATGCACAACGAAAAATCTTTTGGGAATATGATGGCCAATTGGCTGTTCGAGAAGAAAATTGGAAATTAGTGTTGAATGGCAAATTTGACTTTGATAATGCTGATAAGGATACGATACGTTTGACGAATTTAAAAAAAGACCCGGGAGAAAAAGAGAATTTGGTAGAAATGTATCCCAATATAGCTAATAGGCTAAAAAAATCTGTTGAATCTTGGTATGGAAAAATAAAGAATGAGCAAATTCATAATTAAGCAAACATTATAAAAGAGAAGAGGGATTTAATTGTTTAGACATACTTTTTTTCGTTATGTTTTGTTTTTTAGTATATCTTTTATCATAATTTTTCTTTCAGCTTGTGGGGGTCCAAATTCAGATGCTGACTCAGAAAGTCAAAATAACGACGAAAATTATCCTGACAAAGAGGTTAAATTAATTGTTCCAAATGAAGAAGGTGGAACTGTAGATTTAGCAGGAAGAGCATTAGCACAAGGTTTTAAAGAGGAAACTAATCAGTCTCTTGTTGTTGATAATTTTGCAGGGGGGGCAGGTATTCCAGGAACAATGGAACTAGTAAATGCAGATTCAGATGGTTACACTTTGGGGTTAATTCCAAGCGGACAATTAAGCTTACGTCCAGAATTGCAAGATGTAGATTACAATTTTCCTGAAGATTTTACTCCTATTTTAGGTGTAGGAGATTTTGAAATGGTTTTTGTTACTGATTATGACGCTCCATATGATGATTTATCCGAACTGGTTGATTATTATAAAGAAAATGATGAATCTCCAAGGTTAGCATCCACAGGAAAAAATACGTATGCAGACATTTTAGAAGTGATGATTTCCAATGAAACAGATATGGAAATCCGACGTTTGCCTTTTGATGGAGCTCCTGACGCTGTAAATGCTGTTATTGGTGGTAATGCAGAAGGTGCTATTGTGAATTTAACAAATGTTAGTTCTCAAATAGAAGATGATAAAATTAAAGTACTTGGAGTTCCGTCAGAGGATCGTTATGACAACTTTGATGAGGCAAAAACATTTAAAGAACAAGGTATAGATGTTGTAGGAGGGACTACATTTTCTCTTTACGGTCCTGCGGATTTATCAGAAGAGAAAGCAGAAGAAATAAAACAAATTTTCCTAAATTCTATGGAACATGAAGATTTTGAAAAAATGGTTTCTAATTCTAATTTATTAACTACAGAAACAAACGCTGAAGAAATCCAAGAAGAGATAGTCAAGGATAAAGATAATATCAGTAAAATTAAATCAGACTTAGAAGAATGAATATGTTCATTTAAAACAAAACTTCACCAAGACCAGATAATTATTAACCCTAACCATAAGAGGAAGGTAAGATATGAATAAAAAGAATTTCACTTCTAAAATAGAAATTTTTGTTCCTGGAATTGTAGGAATATGCTTTTTAATATTGACATTTTTTCAAATTAATGTAGAAAGTTCTCTTTATGATGATTCTTCTAACCCTAGGACCTTACCAATATTAATTGCTTCTTTTATGATTTTAATAACTGTAGTACGTGTCGTTTACAACATTTTTATGAAAGAAAATATCAATCATAAAGAAAAAAATAATTTTATAAATAAAAAAGTGGTGATAGGTGTTAGTCTTTTTACTCTTTATATTTTATTTATTCCTTTTTTGGGATTTATAGTCGCTACATTTTTAAGTATTATAGGGTTTTCTTATATATTAGAGAAAACAAAGTGGTTAAAAATAATCGTTTTTGCATTAATTTCTACTATTATAATATGGTTTTCTTTCACTTATTTTTTAAAAGTTCCTTTACCATCAGGATGGCTTAAAATTTTATAAATAAAAAGGAGAAAGTAATGCAATTTATAGAAAGTTTACAAATGTTATTAGATATTAAAGTGATTATTTTTATATTAATAGGTATACTTTTGGGTTTCGTAATAGGGGCTCTCCCTGGTTTAACAGACCCTATGGCTTTAGGTTTAGCAATTCCATTTACATTTGGTATGGAACCCCTCCAAGCAATATTGTTTTTATTAGGAATTCATTTTGCTGCAGTATATTCTGGTTCAATGACTGCTATTCTTATTAATACTCCCGGAACTCCAGCTGGAGCTGCTGCTGCTTTAGATGGTTATCCATTAACACAAAAAGGGCAGTCAAAAAAAGCATTACAAATGGCAGCAATCTCTGCTTTGTGTGGGGGTACAATTTCTATAATTTCTCTTATTGTTTTTGCTCCCATAATTGCTAATGTAGCAATTAAATTTGGGCCTTCTGAATACTTTGCACTTGGAATATTCGGAATGTCAGTTATTGCTGGAGTGGCTGGTAAATCTTTATCTAAAGCTCTTTTTACAGCAAGCTTGGGTGTGTTTTTTTCATTTATTGGTACTGACCCGATGATGGGGGTTCGTCGTTTTACCTTTGATTCGTACTATTTGTCAGATGGCATTGATTTAATAGCTGCTCTTATTGGATTATTTGCAATATCAGAAATTATTAACCAATTTTACAATTCTGCTCAAGCAGAAAAAACATTTACTAATTCAAAGTTAGCTGTAATAGGATTAAAGTGGAAAGAAATTAAGCAAAGTATTAAAACAATATTTAAGGGAGGAATTATAGGAACAGTAGTAGGCGCCTTACCAGGATCTGGAGCTGTTATCTCTTCCTTTCTTAGCTACAATGAAGCTGTTAGGTCTTCGAAAAAGCCAGAAAAATATGGAAAAGGAGAACTAGATGGCGTAGCTGCATCTGAATCAGGAGCCGTTGGAACAGAAGCTTCTGCTTTTATCCCTTTACTTACATTAGGTATACCTGGTGATGTGGGTTCAGCAATTATTTTAAGTGCAATGATTCTTCATGGAATCGAAGTTGGCCCACAGTTATTTAGTGGGTCTGGTGAAATAGTGAAAGCTTTATTTGGCGGTATGATTATTATCGAGATAGGAGTTTTTTTAGCCGCTTGGTTTGGATCTACACTTGTATCTAAAATCGTAAAAATCCCTTCTCATTATTTATTTTCAGTAGTTTCTGTTTTGATTGTAGCAGGAGCGTTTGCATTAGAAAACAATATGTTTAATGTATGGGTAACCTTTGCATTTGGTTTACTAGGTTACATTTTATTGAAGTTTAATTACCCTCTTCCTCCTCTGCTATTGGGTTTAATTCTTGGCCCAATTATTGAAAAAAATTTTCTTTTGGCAACATCTTCATCGGGAGGTGATTGGTTTGCTATAATAACGCGACCTATAACAGCTTTTATTCTTATTTTAGCAATGATATCAATGTTTTTATCAATACGAATACAACAGAGAGTGAGTAAGCGTTTATAGTTTTTCTTAACATAGGAGGTTATTACACACATGAATAAAAAAAACCCATCTTGTTTTACTGAAGAAAATACAGATGAACCTTTAAAAGGAATGGCATATATACCAGAGGGGGAATTCCTAATGGGTACAGAAATAAAAAAAGGATGTTCTAACGATAAAGAAGGACCTGTTAGGAATGTTAATATGAAACCTTTTTATATTGATAAAACAACAGTAAGTAATAAAGAGTTCACTAGGTTTATTAAGGATACTAATTATGTAACCGATGCGGAAAAATATGGTTGGTCTTTTGTTTTTTATAAATTCCTTACAAAAAAACAAATAAATCAATCTACTAATCTAAATGGTGTATCTTGGTGGTATGCAGTTAAAAAAGCTAACTGGAGACAACCAGAAGGAGAGAAATCAAATATTAATAAGCGTTTAAATCATCCTGTTGTTCACATTTCTTGGAATGATGCAATTGAGTTTTGTAAATGGGCCCAAAAAAGACTTCCTACAGAAGCTGAATGGGAATATGCTGCTCGCGGAGGGTTAAAACAAAAAAAATATCCATGGGGTAATGAGTTAACTCCAAATGGAGTACATTATTGTAATATCTGGCAAGGCGACTTTCCTAGCCTTAATACGAAAAGAGATGGGTATATTGGGACAGCTCCTGTTGATTCGTATTTTCCTAATGGATATGGATTGTTTAATGTCTCTGGAAACGTTTGGGAATGGTGTTCAAACAAGTTCGAAGAAAACGCCAAGATAACTAGTGATAATTATAACCAAGCAACTAGAGCTATTAGAGGAGGATCCTATCTTTGCCATCACTCTTATTGCAATCGATATCGTATAGCAGCTAGAAGCTTTAATACAGAAGATAGTTCAACTGGAAATATGGGTTTTCGTTGTGTTCGAGATATATAATAAATTTAATAACTAACAATACTCTTAATTTAAATTATAATTATTCTTGGAGAGGTGGAATTAATTAAAATGCGAATCATTTATATTGATATTGATTCATTATGACCTGATCACATGGGATATTATGGGTATAACAGAGAAACTACTCCTAACATAGACTTAATAGCAAAAAAAGGGGTTCGCTTTCGTAATTGTTTTGCTGCTTCTTCTCCATGTGTCCCTTCTAGAGGTAGCTTTATGTCTGGTAGATTTGGGATTAATCATGGGGCTCTTACTCACTGGGGACCTGAATGTGATTTTTATTATCCGGAAGGAGATGGGGACTCTCAAAAATTTCCATAATTCACGCGTTATATAAGAGAAGCTAATATGAAAACAGTAACTTTTTCTTCTTTTGGGGATCGACACCACGCATGGTGGTATTTTGCAGGATGGAATGAGGTTCACACCCATACATTAAAAGAAGGAAACGAAAATGCCGATCAAGTAATAGACTCTGTAAGACCTTGGTTGGAAAAATACGGGACAGAAGACAATTATTTTTTGCATATTCAGTTCTGGGACCCTCATACATTGTATACTTGTCCTGTTGAGTATACAGAAAAATGGAATAAAGAAAGTGCTCCTTCTTTCCCTTGTTCTAGTGATATTGATAAACATAAAAAAGATAGTTTTCCTCGATCTGCGAATTTTCTACATACAGTTGAAAAGATTCCAGAAACCATGCCTGAGAATATTAAATCTAGAGAAGATTTTGTACAACTAGTAGATGGTTATGATGGCGCAATAAATTATATGGATGAACAAATAGGAAAAATATTACAAACACTTAAGAATTTAGGGTTGGAGGATGAAGTAACTTTTGTTATTAGTGCAGACCATGGAGAATCTATGGGAGAACAAGGCATTTATGGTGAACATGCAAGTGCGACTGAATCGGTGCACCATTTACCTTTAATAATAAGCTCACCAGGTTTAACAAAACCAAATAGTGAATACAACGGTTTTTTATACAATGTGGATGTAATAGCCACAATCACTGATATGTTAGGATTAGAAATACCCGAAGGTTGGGATGGATATTCTTTCTTACCGGCTTTAAAAGGGAGAAAACAACATGGTAGACAGTATTTAATAATGGATTACGCTCTATTTACTTGTCAAAGGTCTGTTAGAGATGATCAATGGTATTTTATAAGAACTTACCATCCGAGTTTATACAACTTTGATAAAGTAACTTTATTTAATATAAAAGAAGATCCCTATCAAAGAAATAATGTAGCAAACTTATTCCCTGAAATTGTTGAAAAAATGGATAGTAGGATAATGGACTGGATTCATGAAAATTTAACTCCCCCTATTCATTTAATAGCCCCGTTACAAAAAGTCATTGAAACAGGGTCTTGGGAATACACTACTTTAGAAGGTCGGATTGCACATCTAGAAAAAGAGGTAGTACCAGCGAAGCTGTCACCAGGGGCAAAGTAGAACCAATTATAACGGAAATCGGTCCATGACTTCATTATACTTATCTTGAGCCTCCGGCAAAGCTAGCTTCGAATAAACTTCAAGAGATTGACGACTGTCATGACCGCTATACGGCTGTATAAAGGCATCATCAACTCCTTGTTTTTTAAGCCAGGTTAATAAAAAATGTCGAAGTTTATGTGGCGATAACGGTTGCGACAAACCTGCCTCCTTTGAATATTTGGCTAAAATTTTTCGAACGCCTCTGTCTGTGTATTTTTT
>Ga0079226_10002575_pt1 | contig 14004 bp, 15 predicted proteins | sample Poulit2014_FD_76345 | JGI IMG/M metagenome (GOLD analysis project Ga0079226, IMG submission 76345) | Agricultural soil microbial communities from Georgia to study Nitrogen management - Poultry litter 2014 | ecosystem: Environmental > Terrestrial > Soil > Agricultural land | place: USA: Georgia... | reverse complement strand
CCGTGTCAGCCGGAACCGCTAGCATGATTGTCGGCTCTGCCCCTATTTTTACAACTTTGATAGCCGTATTTATTTTGAAGGAAAAGATGGAGTGGTACGGCTGGGTTGGTCTTGCGGTAGGGTTTATCGGGATTTCCCTTATAACAATGGGAACTTCCGGAGCGACATTTGCTCTTTCGAAAGGGATGCTGCTCGTTTTATTTGCGACGATTTCAACATCGTTCTTTTTCGTTTATCAAAAGCCGCTCTTGCAAAAGTATCATCCTATCGAGTTGACCGCCTATTTCACTTGGGCTGGAACGATTCCGATGCTTTATTTTTTGCCAGGGCTATTTGAAAGTATCCAGGCCGCGACAATGGAAGCAAACTTGGCCGCTATCTATGTCGGGGCCGTCCCAGCAGCCCTATGTTACGCAACATGGGCGATTGCGCTTTCATTAGGAAATGTGAGCAAATTATCAAGCTTGCTTTATTTGGAACCGCCAATAGCTATTTTGATCGCTTGGATTTGGCTGAACGAACTCCCAAGCGTGCTTTCGATGGTCGGAGGGTTTATCGCCATTTCAAGTGTTCTGATTGTAAATATTATCGGAAGGAAAAAAAGAGCGATTCAAGCGGAGGAAAGTGCATAGCCCCTTTCCTCTTCAAAATGGAAAGGAAGAGAATATGTCATTGAAAATTTATGTCGATGCCGATGCATCGCCCGTCCAAAAAGAAGTGATAGAAATTGCATCCGAAACGAACTTGCCGGTTGTATTGGTGAAGAGCTTTTCCCATTTTTCCCATGCGGAGGATGACCCACACGTCGAAACGATATATGTGGATAAAGGGGCCGATGTTGCCGATTTTGAAATTTTGAAGCGTGTCCGAAAGAATGACATTGTCATCACGCAAGATTACGGCCTTGCCTCCCTTTGCATGGCAAAAGATTGCATCGTTCTCCATCATAAAGGCTTTCAATATACGAACGACAATATCGACCGGTTGCTGTCTTCAAGACACGAAAACGCGATGGCCAGGCGTGGAGGTTTTCGCACGAAAGGACCAAAACCATACAGTGACGAAGATCGGACCGAATTCATAAAACTTTTACGTTTTATCATCGGCCAATCTTCACAAAGCAAGCAATGATTAAACATGACGTGCCGACAAACTATTCAAAAGAAGTCGAAAAAATGGTATAATTGGTAGTGTTGCAAACAAATCGATTCGTGAAGCTACATAAATTGCAATATTTGCATTGAAAGGATAAATGAGGTGACGTTTTGGAAAAGGATATTTCGATAGGCTTATTAGGATTGGGCGTAGTTGGGTCTGGAGTGATCAAAATTGTCGAAGACCACCAAGAAGAACTTGTCCATCAATTAGGATGCGGTGTCAAGGTTGAAAAAGTGCTCGTTCGCGATATTGAAAAGGCGCGAAAAATTGAAATTGACCATGATTTGCTTACGACGGATAGCGAGGACGTCCTTGCCAATCCTAATATAGATGTTGTTGTCGAAGTGATGGGCGGAGTCGATGAAGCTCGCACCTATATTTTAGAAGCGCTGCATGCGAAAAAACATGTTGTCACTGCCAACAAAGACTTGATTGCTCTCCACGGTCCGGAACTGGAAGAAACAGCTCGCAAAAATGGATGCGACTTGTTCTACGAAGCTAGTGTCGGAGGCGGGATTCCATTGCTCAGGAGCTTATCCGATGGGCTTGTCTCAGACCGCATTCAGCAAGTGATGGGAATCGTCAACGGAACGACGAACTATATATTGACGAAAATGGACCAGGAAGGACAAAGCTATGAAGATGCTCTGCAAAAAGCGCAAGAGCTTGGCTTTGCGGAAGCTGATCCGACTGCAGATGTCGAAGGACTCGATGCAGCAAGAAAAATGGTCATTTTAGCTCGCCTTTCCTTCTTTACGGACGTCGCATTGGAAGATGTGGAAGTGGAAGGGATTTCCACGTTGTCATTGACGGATATCGAATATGGCAAAAAGCTCGATTTGACGATGAAACTGATCGGTTTTGCCAACCGTCGCGAAAATCAGATTGAAGTGAGCGTCCAGCCGACATTCTTATCGAAAAATCATCCGCTAGCATCGGTAAGCGATGAATACAATGCGGTATATGTAAACGGAGAAGCGGTTGGAGAAACGATGTTTTATGGTCCTGGCGCAGGAAGCTTGCCGACTGCGACAGCTGTCATGGCGGATGTTGTCGCGGCAATCAAAAACATGCTGCTCGGCGTCAACGGAAAGCGATTTGTCAAACCAAGATTCAAAAAAGAATTGACCCCTGCCGATAACCGATTTAGCCAATTTTACTTGCGTTTGCACGTAGAAGATGAAATCGGCGTGTTCGCTTCCATTTCAGAATTATTTAACCGGCTTGGCATCAGTTTTGAACGAATTTTGCAAACTCCCGCCAACAAAGGTTATGCGGAAATCGTTGTCGTAACGCATAAGACATCATTAGAAAATTTCCAAAATGCAATGAAAAAATTGGATGAACTGCAAGCAATCGATACAGTGGAAAGCTATTTCCGCGTAGAAGGAGATGCATAATACAATGAATTGGCAAGGTCTAATCAAAGAATATGCGGAATTTTTGCCTGTTTCAGGAAAAACGCCCGTTCTGACATTGCACGAGGGGAATACTCCCCTCGTCTATTTCCCTCATCTATCCAAAGATTTGGGCATTGAACTATACGGAAAATATGAAGGATTGAACCCAACTGGTTCCTTCAAAGACCGCGGCATGGCAATGGCGGTTGCAAAAGCTAAAGAAGCGGGAAGCAAATCCGTCATCTGTGCATCAACAGGAAATACTTCAGCTTCAGCTGCTGCTTATGCTGCTAAAGCTGGCATGAAAGCAGTGGTCGTAATCCCGGAAGGAAAAGTAGCGATGGGAAAATTGGCGCAAGCAGTCATGTACGGTGCTGAAATCGTTCAGATTGCCGGAAACTTTGATGATGCGCTGACGATGGTGCAGCATATTAGCGAGAAATATCCTGTCACGCTAGTGAACTCTGTCAATCCGTACCGTCTGGAAGGACAGAAAACGGCTGCCTTTGAAATTATCGACCAGCTTGATGGACAAGCACCCGATATTCTCGCCATTCCTGTTGGAAATGCCGGAAATATTAGCGCCTACTGGAAAGGTTTCAAAGAATATAACGAACAGAAACAAACTTCATTGCCAAAAATATATGGATTTGAAGCAGAAGGCGCCGCTGCCATCACAAAAGATGGAGTCATTGCTTCTCCTGAGACAGTTGCGACAGCGATTCGCATCGGCAATCCAGCAAGCTGGCAATTGGCGACGGCTGCAAGAGACGAATCGGGCGGAATGATTGCTTCTGTTTCCGACGAAGAAATTTTAGAAGCATTCAAAACGCTGCCTGCTAAAGAAGGCATCTTTGCAGAACCAGGCTCTTGCGCATCTATCGCGGGCGTCTACCAACAAGTCAAAGCTGGAACGATTGCAAAAGGAAGCAAAGTTGTCGCTGTCCTGACTGGCAATGGGCTGAAAGATCCGCAAACAGCTATCGATCAAATCACAATCGATCCGGTTTCGCTTCCTAATGATGAAGCAGCGGTAACAGATTATATTAAAAAAACGGTAGGTAACTAATATGTTTACAATTTCAGTACCGGCGAGTTCTGCAAATATCGGCCCCGGGTTCGATTCGGCTGGGGTCGCAGTGAGCCGTTATTTAACATTGCATGTGACGGAAGCGGATAAGTGGCAATTTACACATGAAACATCCATTGTCCCGTCCGTCCGGAATTATGAAGATCATTATATATATAAAGTGGCCAAACAAGTCGCCGACTGGCATGCATGCACGCTCCCCCCTGCACATGTGACGATGCATAGCGAAATTCCTCTTGCGCGCGGCCTAGGGAGCAGCGCATCGGCAATTGTCGCAGGGATAGAGCTTGCTAATCAATTATGTGAGCTGCAATTGACAGAACGGGAAAAATTGGATTACGCAGTTAAAATTGAAGGGCATCCTGACAATGTTGCAGCTTGTTTATTGGGCGGCTTCGTCGTTACGGTGAAAATGGGGAAAGAATCAAGCTATAAAAAGCTTCCTGCAATCGATACGGACTTGGCCGTCTACATTCCTAATTTCGAACTGAAGACGGAAGATGCAAGAAAAGTCTTGCCCGACAATTTTTTGATGAAAGACGCAGCAACTGCGAGCGGAGTGAGCAATTTGATGATTTCTGCTTTGTTAACTGGAGATTACGAATTAGCCGGGAAAATGATGGAAAGCGATCTTTTCCATGAAAGTTACCGAGCAAAATTGATTCCAAATTATTTTGAAATCCGTACGAATGCGAGGAAATTGGGAGCTTATGGTACAGTCATCAGCGGCGCCGGCCCAACAATGATTTCCTTTGTACCGAATGGCGGCGGAGAAAAAATTGCTGCGGAAATGCAAAAGCTTTTGCCTGATTATGAAGTAGCCGCCCTTCAACTCGACGAAGCAGGCCTGCAAGTGAACGTGAATATCAACAATGGCGCTTAACGCTTGGATGAAAACTCCAAGCGTTTTTTATTTGAATAGGATTTTGCTAAATATTGTTGCACACAACTCGTGTCGGACCTTTATTCAGCCAATTCATGTGTAGGACACGGAGATTTTGGTTTTTAACCACGGGCGAAGCATTACTCGTCCAATCCGTGATTTGTTAACGATCATTTCGATTTCGTCACGAAAAACGAAAAATAATCACGAGTCGAGGCCGTTATCTGGCCAATCAGTGATTTGTTCGCGGAGACCTCGATTTAACCACGGGAAACGTAAAATAATCACGCAACCGGCAATTAATTTGTCCCGAAAAACAAAAAACGTCCGAAAAGACTGAAATTCAATCTTTTCGGACTGGTTGCGCTTTTTATCCCAATATCGCTTGGTCGCTTGCGAGTTGCCGGCCGCGAATGCGCTGGAACTCTTCCAATAAGTTCTCGATTGTCAATTTTGATTTTTCTTCTCCGCTCACATCAAAAATAATTTGCCCCGCATCCATCATAATGAGACGGTCTCCCATATCGAGCGCCTGCTGCATATTGTGCGTGACCATCAGCGTTGTCAAATTGAATTTCTCGACAATCTCTGATGTCAGCCCGGTGATCAATTCCGCTCGAGCAGGGTCCAGTGCAGCCGTATGCTCATCCAGAAGCAAAATGCTCGGTTCTGTAAATGTAGCCATGAGCAGCGAAAGTGCTTGCCTCTCCCCTCCGGACAACAGACCAACTTTCGCGTTAAGTCGGTCTTCCAATCCAAGATTCAACGTTTTTAAATAATCCCTAAAAATATCTTTACGTTTTTTAGTAACACCTAAGCGCAATTTACGTTTTTTGTTCCGTGCATATGCGATTGCAAGATTTTCTACTATCGTCATTGATGGAGCAGTCCCGGCCATCGGATCTTGGAAAACGCGGCCGATAAATTGAGAACGTTTGAATTCCGGCAAATATTCCACTCGTTTTCCGTCTATCGCAATATCGCCGACATCCGAAATCAAGTTGCCTGAAATGACATTCATAAGCGTTGATTTGCCGGCTCCATTTCCGCCGATCACGGTGACGAATTCCCCTTTATTCAATTCCAAATCAATATGTTGCAATGCCCTTTTTTCATCTGGCGTTCCTTCATTGAATGTGATGGATATATGTTTTAATTTAAGCATTTTTAACATCCTCCACAGGAAGCGCTGCACGCTTTTTGATTCGACGCTGTTTCTCCCTTTGCGCCTGCAAGATTTTTGGTGTTACAAGGGCGACAATGACGAGCAATGCTGTAATTAATTTCATATCGCCTGTATCTAAAAATTCGACGCGCAATGCCAATGTCACTACGATTCGGTAGATGACTGCGCCGAGGATGACCGCTAGAGTCGCTCGAGCAATCGTTTTTGTTCCAAATAACGCTTCCCCGATAATGACGGAAGCAAGCCCGATGACAATCAACCCAATTCCCATGCCAACGTCGGCAAAACCGCCATGCTGTGCGATAAGCGCCCCGGATAAACCAACTAGACCATTGGATATTCCGACGCCGATAATAATCAATGTATCTGTATTGGCGGAGAAGCTGCGAATCATTCTTTGGTTATCTCCTGTCGCTCGCAATGCTAATCCTACTTCTGTTTTCAAAAAATAATCTGCTAAAAATTTAATGATAGCGACAATGACGATCATGACGATGACAATCCCCCATGTTGCCGGGAATCGTTCCAAACCTAAAACAGAAAGAAGATTATTCAAGAACGTATCGATTCCTGTCTTTTCCCATAGCGAAGTGAGCTGGGTCTTCAAAGAAGATTCATTCAACAATGATAAAGTTGGTTGTCCCATGATACGCAAATTGATGGAATATAGTGCAATCATCATTAATATACCAGACAGTAAGGCATTAATTTTCCCTTTCGTATGCAAGATTCCTGTAATACATCCAGCAAGAAAGCCTGCGAGCGCTCCTAATATCGTTCCTAAGACCGGCGGCAATCCGTTCATGATGGATATCGCGGCTACAGCGGCTCCTGTGACAAAGCTGCCATCTACAGTCAAATCAGGAAAATCTAGCACTCTAAAAGTCAAATAAACTCCGAGCGCCATAATGGCATAAATTGCTCCTGATTCAACAGCGCCAAACAATGATAAAAACATGTCATCCCCCATTTCTTACGTTATATTTTTTAGTGCTATGACTTTTCGGACTTTTTTCTTTTACATTCACTTTGGAAATCTTCCATCTCTAACGGATGATATTAGAGATTTTTACATAATCTTTCAAAACATACATATCTAGAGCCACATCCCTAGATGATTCGCCCTTCTTGCAAAAAATGCGCACTTCCCCAAGAAGAATAGCACTTCTTGCGAAAAATGCGCTCACTCTAGATAATCCGTACGGTTCAAAAGGATGATTCCAATAAATGTAAAAAGGGAGCTAGGTTATAAGTACCTGCTCCCCTTATTGTACTAAATTTTTCACAATTAAGAAAGGTTTATTTTTTATTCCGTTTCGACAAACTCGGCATCTTCATCCCAGTCGTCATTCCATTCAACGCCTTGATTTTCAGCCGCTTCTTTGTTGATGAATAACTGGATTGCAGGTGGATATTCTACATCTATTTCATTAGGTGCTTTTTCGCCTGTCAAAATATCGACTGCCATTTCTCCAGTTCTGTACCCGATTGTGTAATAATCGATGCCGAAAGTGGCAAATCCGCCTTTAGCCAATGAATCAGGCTCCCCGACAACTAACGGAATTTGTTGTTCATCCGTCACTCCGACAACCGTGTCCAATGCAGAAACGACTGTATTGTCAGTGATGATGTACATGACATCTACATCGCCTGCAAGCGATTGCGCTGCTTGCTGAACTTCTGCGGAGTTTGAGACCGTTCTTTCAGAAAGCGAAAGGCTCGTACCTTCTGCTGCATCCTGCACCGCTTCAATTTGCGTCACCGAGTTCTGCTCTCCCGCATTGTAAAGCAATCCGACGTTCGAATCCGGGAAATACGCATCGATAAATTCGACAGTTTTTTCAATCCCTTCCGGATGCAAGTCCAAGACTCCAGTGATATTATCACCTGGCTGATCCATCGCTTCGACCAATCCTGCATCGACCGCATCGGTGACTGAAGTGAACAAAATCGGAATGTCGCTCGTTGCATTAAGCGCTCCTAAAGCGCTCGGCGTCGAGTTTGCAAAAATTAAGTCAACATCAGCTGCGACAAAATTATCCGAGATTGTTTTTACGTTGTTTTGGTCATTTTGCGCATTTTGATAATCAAACGTGACGTCCAAGCCTGCATCTTCTACCGCTGCTTGGAAACCTTCATATGCCGCATCAAGCGATGGATGTTCCACGATTTGCGTAGCTCCGATCGTATAGGAGTCGCCATCTGCATCTGTTGCCTCTTCTTCGCCCTCGCCGGCTGTTTCTGTATCTGTCGGCTCATCTGCTGGTTCAGAGCCTTCATCCCCTCCGCCGCAAGCCGCCAACACCATTACGCTAAGAGCAGCAATGAATAACAATTGCAGCCACTTCTTCATAAACACATTTCCCCCTTATCCTTTTCTATACCAATCTAGTTACTTTATTATATCTAGTAGTCGATTGCTATGCAAGACTTTTATCAATATTCTAAAAACAACAGTTGATTAAACGCACCTAAGAATTTTTTTGCCCGACAATGCCCATGCTGAATAATCATTTTTTGACGGCATAAACTATCATAGTTTTTAAAAAGCATCTTCTCTAACTCTCTTTTTGGATGTATTGTATAATGAAATGAGAAAGTAGGGATACATATTGACCAGGGTCATGTACATCATCATAATTGTCGCATTTTTGGATACGTTCATTCAATTGCCTATCATCACGCCTTACTCCCTCGAACTCGGCGCGTCTTATGCGCTTGCAGGCGCTATCGTTGCTGTATATTCATTCACCAATATGATCGGCAATGTATTGGGAGGCCATTGGATCGATCGATTCGGACGCAAAAAAATGCTTTTTACAGGAATTGTCACGGTTTTCATTGTGTTGCTCTTTTATCCATTAGCACAAAACGGCATGCAGCTTTTCTTTGTCCGTTTCTTCCATGGATTAGCTGGCGGCATATTGATTCCGGCCGCATTTGCATATATCGGAGATTTGTCCGTAGGTAAATCGAGAGGGAAAACAATGGCTTTTACAGGAGCAGGCATCGGGATTGCCGCTATCGTCGGGCCAGCTATCGGTGGAGTCATGGCGGCTCGCGCTTCCATCGAAACTGTCTTCTTGCTCGTGGCAGGCCTCTTTTTCATCACGGCTTTCCTTGTCTTTTTCTTTGTCAAAGAATCGTTCGTTACGACGGAGCGCGGCAAATTCAATTTTAAAGAATTCATCCCGCTTATAAAACATCCGCTCATCATATTGTCCTCATTAGCGGCCTTTGCGCTTATGATAAGCAATGGGACGCTTGCCTTCGCATTGCCATTGAATGTCGAAGTGATGGAGAGGACGACTGAAACGACCGGAATGTTGCTCAGCACGTTCGGAATTGTCGCGCTCATTATTTTTTTGACCCCAATCAATTTCATCTACGACCGCTTTCCTGCTGTACATTTAATTGTCACAGGATTGGCTTTGATTGGAATCGGCATGCTCATCCTCGGCTCTTCTGCTTTATTCGCCAGCAACTTGGCTGCAATGGTCATATACGGTTTGGGCTTTGCATTGATTTTTCCATCGATGAATAAAATTATTGCTGATGCATCCTCAAAAGTTGATCGCGGCAAAGCGTATGGCATCTTTTACGCCTTTTTCTCATTGGGGGTCGTCGCCGGCTCAACTGTATCGGGTTGGTTTGCTGCCCGAATCGGATTGCCATTTTTAGTTTGCGCTCTCATCATGTTTATCGCTGCCGCTATCATCTTTGCGATAACAAAAAAGACAGGCAGCGTCCAGTAAAGGCGCTGCCCGGTTTTCATTTCGGCCTTTCGATTGCAAATATATCTCCTATTTTTGCATAGTCATTTCCTGCAAGACGGCTCACCGCATTCAAATTTTCATAGACAATCTTTCCGTCGTTGCAGATGGAGTCATCGAGATGGATGCGGACAATCTTTCCAATAATCAAATCCGTGCTCGCACGTCCATCTTCTCCTAATTGGATCTGTTTCTCCAACATACATTCAAAACGGACTTTCGCTTCTTTAACCCCAGGTGTGCTGACGATATCGCTTTCTATTTCCGTAAGTCCGGCAACTGCAATTTCGCTTTCGTCTGGTGCAAGCGTCGCTGCCGTTTCATTGATTTTCTTTACATTTGTTTCATCGACGATATGGATGACGAAATTTCCCTGTTCGGCAATATTTTGCGCAGTATCTTTTTGGGCCCCGTTTTTCCTTTGCACAGAAATGGAAACCATCGGCGGATCGGCAGTGACGACGTTGAAATAACTGAAAGGCGCTCCGTTGATTGTTCCGTCTTGTGCTTTTGTCGTCACAAAAGCGATCGGCCTTGGCACGATTGTCCCAATCAATAGTTTATAGTTTTCTCTTTCCGTATTGTTTCGCGGATCGAATGAAAGCAAAAATATCCCCCTATTATTTATGTTGGACAGGCAATAATATTTTCTCAAGGTCCTCTCGGTTTGTTTCGAATTGTTTTGGAAGTTTTAAAGCTTTCCTAACGATTCATACGGTTCATCGACAAGAAATCCTGGCTGATCGGTCGCTATTTCAAAAAGGATATCGCCAACTTCTTTAAAATATATCGATGTGAAATAATTTCGGTCCCTGACGTCGGCGACAGGAATCCCTTGATTTTGGACATAACGTTTTCCATTCCAGCTGGCCTTCATCATCTTGCGCGCGCCAAGCGTTTCGTGCACGGTTCCGACTCCCATTTTCCCGGCGACTCCTTTTGTCCATTTTACATCAATGCAATTGCCGATGGAAGCCCTTGATTTAAAACGGTGAAAATCATCCATCCATTTAACTCTTTAAAATTAATTTCAATTCATATAATATGAATTAGATATATGCAGGCAAAAAAAATTAGATAAACTTAGATAGAATTTGCAAACAAACCTATTTTTTTCAATAGCTCAATCGCTTGTTTTTTTTCTTCCGCTGTCAAATTTTCGAAAATCTTTGCCATCGCTTGTTTATGTTGAGGAAAAATATCTTTCATCAAATTTTGTCCTTTTTCTGTCAGGCGGCCGTAAATGACGCGGCGATCCTTAGGACAAGCTATTCGTTCAAGGTAACCTTTCTTCTCCAATTTATCGACGACATACGTGATGCTGCTGCTCGCAAGCAACACTTTTTTCCCGATTGACTGGATCGGCTGCTCCCCTTTATGGTATAAAAATTCCAATACTCCAAATTCCGTCAAATTTAGCTCATAGTTTTTTATATCTTTCACTACTTGTTTTCTGACGGATTCGAGCGCTCTGCTCAAGACGACAAATAATTTCAAGGCAAGTTCTTCATTTTCTAGCTGCGAATTTTCTTCTGCCATGTTTTTCAACCTCTCGTCAATATCTCGAATTCGTATTAATTGTATTAGAGGCAGTTGAAGATGTCAATTAAAACAATTCCCAAAAAATAACGGCGACAGAATCGTCGCCATTTTAGCTTCATTTATTGAAAACTAGGGTCTGACAATAATCGTTCCACTTCTTCTTTGTGCTTTGTTTCATCGGCAATCATATCTTCAAGCTGAACGACCAACTCTGTCAAGCCTAGCTCCTCAGCCTGCTTTGCCCGTTGCTCGTACCGTTCAATCGTATCCGCTTCCGACTTATGCACAGCTTCGAGCAATTCTTTCACGTCGGTCGGTCGCGGCACTTCTGCGGCTTCTGTCGTCGGCGTTCCGCCCAATGAAATAATTTTTTCCGACAAATATAAAGCATGTCCAAGTTCATCAGTAATTTCAGCTTCGAAAAACGGTTTTAAGGCTGAACGATACAATCCTGATACTGCAGAAGCGCTATATGTATATTGTATAGCGGCACCATATTCATGGGCCAAATCGATATTTAACCCTTCAATCAATTCTTCTTTCGCTTTATCCATAAAAATCAACCCCTCCCTCGCTAATATTTGTCATAATTTATCTTACCCTTTAAATCATATTCCAAACCTTTTTTCTCTGATTTTGAACACATTTTCCGTTCAAAGCAACTTCCACCTTCTTTTGCCTCATCACTCCCATTGATAAGGCGTTTCTTGGTACACATAATAATTCAGCCAGTTTGAAAATAGCAAATGCGTATGGGAGCGCCATGTATTTAAAGGTGTTTTTTCCGGGTCGTCATCAGGAAAATAGTTTTCCGGCATATGGATGTCGAGACCTTTTGCCAAATCGCGCTCATATTCATCGCGAAGCGTCGTCGCATCATATTCTAAATGGCCGGTGACCATAATATGCTTATCATCTTTCGACTTCACCAAAAATGCCCCTGCATCATCGGATACCGCTAGCACTTCAAGCTCCTGATGTTGTTGAAGCTCCTCCAAGGACGCTTCCGTATAGCGTGAATGCGGAGCATTGAATATATCTTCAAATCCTCTCACCAACTTGACGGTCGGGTCGGATACCGTATGTGTGAAAATACCCGAACATTTCCGTGGCAATTCATGTTTGTCAATGCCGTAATGGTGATATAAAGCGGCTTGAGCCCCCCAGCAAATATGGAACACGGAAGTGACATTCGTTTTTGTCCACTCCATAATGTCGACAAGCTCGTCCCAATAGTTGACATCTTCAAATTTGAAATGTTCAATCGGAGCGCCTGTGATGATCATTCCATCAAAACGGCGATCTTTGATTTCGTTGAACGTCGTGTAAAATGTATCTAAATGCGATTTGCTTACATTTTTGGAAACATGGGTCGCGGTATGCAAAAATGTAATATCCACTTGAAGCGGCGTGTTTCCCAATAAGCGCAATAATTGCAACTCTGTTTTTTCTTTTTCAGGCATCAAATTCAAAATAGCTATATTCAACGGACGAATGTCTTGGGTTTTTGCCCGGTCTTCATCCATCACGAATATTTTCTCTTTCTTCAGCAATTTTGCTGCTGGCAATCCTTCCGGTATATTGATTGGCACCGTAACTCTCTCCCTTCCCTCTTTTCATTATAACGTTTTCATTCTAAAATTGGCAATTATTTTTGAAGTTTTCTGTCAAAATGAATTTTGTGTGCATCTGCTTGCTTCTGTTATAATGATGTGATATCTTATGGATTGCGGTTAACAAATGACCGAATTGTTCATTTGGTCATCAAGCGGGCATTGGAGGGAAAAAAATGACTATCGACCGTCGTCAAGAAATATTGAATGCAGCGACAAAATCCTTCTCTTTATACGGATACAAAGCAACGACAATGGATCAAGTGGCAAAACTGGCGAATGTCGGGAAAGGGACCATTTATACTTTTTTTACAAATAAAGAAGAGCTCTTTGACGAAATCATCGGAAAGCTCATTGAAGATATGGAAGAGGCAGCCGCAAATGCCATTCAATCTGATCGCTCCTTCCAAGAAAATGTCCATCAGGCACTTTACAGCATGCTGGAATTCAGGTTGGAGCATCAGCTGTCCATCAAACTTGCACAAGAAGAAAGAGATATAGGGACCCCGATTGTGCAACAAGTGATGAAAAAGTTGGAAAACTCCATTCTTGATTTCATCAAGTCGAAAATTGAGCGCGCCATTGAAAAAGGCGAAATAAAAAAATGCAATCCGGAAATCACCGCATTTGTTTTATTGAAACTGTATGTCGCCCTCATCTTTGACTGGGAACAAAACAATCGGCCGCTTGATCAAGAAGAAATAGCCAATTTATTCAATTTGTATATATTTAAAGGATTATCGATTAGATAATCCATCATTTTTCGCATGAAATGACTGTTTGATTAAAATGGTCAATCGTTATCGGAGGTGGCTTTTAATTGTTTTCATCTATTTTCAATAAAGAATCTTTGGCAATTTTTAAAGATAAAAAACTTATGATTGCCATTGCTGCAGTTATTTTTGTCCCTGTTATGTACGCCGGCATGTTTTTATGGGCGTTTTGGGACCCGTATGCACATTTGGCTGATGTGCCCGTCGCTATCGTCAATGAAGACGACGGGTATGAATTTGAAGGAGAATATCTTGAACTTGGGGAGGAGCTTGTTGATAACTTAAAAGAAGAAGACGAGTTTGATTTTCATTTTGTCGATAAAGCTGCAGGGTATGAAGGATTGCAAGACCAAGATTATTATATTTTGATTGAAATACCCGAAAACTTTTCCGAAAACTCCACAACGATAATGGATGATGCACCGGAAAAGATGGAATTGCTCTATGTTCCGAATGAAAGCTTTAACTTCCTTGCTTCACAAATTGGCGAAACCGCAATGCTGCAAATTGAAGCAGCCTTAGAAGAAAAAATTACTGAAACGTATGCAGAAACGATTTTTGATAAAATTGTTGAAGTTGCAGATGG
>Ga0079226_10002574_pt1 | contig 14007 bp, 13 predicted proteins | sample Poulit2014_FD_76345 | JGI IMG/M metagenome (GOLD analysis project Ga0079226, IMG submission 76345) | Agricultural soil microbial communities from Georgia to study Nitrogen management - Poultry litter 2014 | ecosystem: Environmental > Terrestrial > Soil > Agricultural land | place: USA: Georgia... | reverse complement strand
TTGCTTGATACTTTGGATCAAATGAATATGGAAGAAGCCAATAAAATGCCGGCACCTTTGATCAAGTCAGTGGATTGGCTGATCTGGCATACTGCCAGAGAATTAGATCTGCAAATTTCTGATCTTAAAGACAGTCAGCCATTATGGACTGGTGAAAAATGGAATGACCGATTTGCATTAGATCTTCCCGATGATACGCAGGATTTTAGACATACACCTGAAGAGGCAGCAAAAGTCATTGTCAGCGATCGTCAGTTATTAGTGGATTATCTGGATGCTGCTGTTAAATTAACGGAAAATTATCTGACAGCACTAGATGAAGCAACTTTGGCTGATGTGATTGATAGAAACTGGACACCAGCAGTTACACGCCAGGCTCGTATTGTTTCCATCGTTGATGATGCTGTCATGCATTCTGGTCAAGCGGTCTATACAAGAAGATGGGTAATTGGCAAATAAAAGAGGAACATTTCGATAAGCTTACCGATAGTGATCCTAAAAAAGCAACAAACTTTGAGTGTTTGCTCAAGGTTCGTTGCTTTTTTGATTTCTTCAAAAGATTTTCTGATTTATGGTCCTTAGTTCAGCAAACTAGAGTCCAAAAATAATTTTATGGACCCTATAACAGTAAAGTATAGTCCAAAAAGTCTTAATGAGTCTCTTTAAAAAGAATTTGAATTTTCTCACAGTAATTGCATTTCTCTTTATATTTCGCTAAACTACAAGAGAAATCGAACTTTTGAAAAGTTCAAGAAAGAGGAATATATGGAATTTAGAAAAGCCGAAATGAAAGATGTTGAAACAATTTTAGAGATTGTTCAAGCTGCGATCACTTTGTTAGCAAAACAAGGTTCTCCTCAATGGCAGAATGGTTTTGGGCCTGATCGTAAGAGAATAGTTGAAGATATTAAAAATGGCTGGGCCTATGTACTGGTAAAGGGACAAGTAGTCGCCTATGCTGCTTTGGTAGCTGGAATTGATCCGATCTATACAGCGATTTATGATGGTCATTGGCTGGGTGATGGGCAATATTTATCGATCCATCGAGTAGCAGTTGATCAGAATCAAAATGGACAAGGCTTAGCAACTCGACTTTTACAAGCCTTGCTTAAAAGAGCTGTAGAGTTGTCTTATTTCGATGTTCGCATTGATACTCATAAAAAAAATATCGGTATGCAAAAAGCTAGTTTAAAGGCAGGATTTGAATACCGAGGTCAAATTAAATTTCCATACAAATATGGGGAAAGAAATGCCTATCAAATTTTACTAAATCATGAAAAATAGCATAATTGTGTTAAGTTTGGTATTATTTTATAGAGGATGGTGGAAGATGAATAGAAGGATCAAGAAAAAGAAAGCTTATAGAAAGTATATTCAGGATATTTTTGCTGGTTACGAAACAATGTTATTAGATGAAAAACTACAAAGTCTAACTTTTACTTATGCTAAAGAAGAAACAATTTTAAGGCGCGATAAGGAAAATAAAATTCATTTTCTTAGTAGAGATAAAAAATGGTAAACTAGGAGTATAAAGTGTTTTAGGGAGGGATTGTTATGTCAGAAGACGCAAAATCTACTGATAACAGCTTTGATACGATCAAAGAGGTTGCTTTTCAAAATATTGGCTCAATGTTAAGAGATCTGCAGGCATTTGAAGATGCGATCAAGGAAGAAAATATTCCCGAAATTTATCGTATCTATCAGGGAAAATTACACGAGGAATTAAAGAAAACATCGAATAAAAATCATGAGATCGATCAATTGTTAGCACAAAAAATTCATGATCGTTTTACCGAAAAGTTTCCTTTTATGCATGAGACTCAGGAAATATCGCCTACTATGCACTATTATAAAATGGGTGATTATTACCGGGAAAGACCGACTATTGCAATTGATGCAGACAAACCAGAAATTTTTGTTTTGCCTCAAATTCAACAGGAATGGGATAACTATCATCCTGAAAATCGTGATACACTAGACAAGATCGAAAAAGAGATCGACCATCTGGACGCTAATATCATTACTGCCCAATCTGAATTAGAACAGATTGATGCTCAGTTAAAAGAAATTGAAGGCGAAAAAGCAGCTAAGGGAAATAATAAAAGCTTATTTGGTCGTGGAAAAGATGAAGAAGAAATCGAATCTTTAAGTCAGAAAGAACAGTCTTTGCAAGAAGAGAGACAAAAATGGCTGCCTTACGTAGGAAATTTAGAGAAGACCCATCAAAAAAGGGAAGAATTGATCCGCAGCCATCGCGATTATCGTTTGCGTCAGGCAGTGGTCACCAAAGAGTTTCGGCTGATTGACCGCTATTTTGGCTCCATGGAAAAAATGCAGACAAGTATTGAAGAATTTTTAGCGGATTATTTAGGTAAAAGTGAAGGAGGCGACCAGGCATGAGTGAAGCAAAAAAGAAAGAACAGCAGGAAAAGACTGCAAACGAAGAGATCTCTCAAGAAACAGAAATTCCTGTTGTAGCAGAAGATCCTTTTTATGAAGAAAAAGCTCAAAATCACGCAGAAATGGTTTTATGGATCGCTTCAGCAGAAAAAGAATTAGCTGATTTACGCTTGCGCAAGTCTCTGTTAGAAGCTGATTTTCCAACACTTTTAAGTGAATATCGCCGTCTAGTGGTATCGGATGCAGCAATCTCGACAATCGCTAAAACAAGTCTCTTATCTTATCTTACTTACGAACTGTTGAAGCCTTTAAAAGATAGCGATTTAGAACAAACAGAAAGTATCAATATCTGGGAAGCCAAGCACTTTTTTATTCAATATCAGCTGAACGATAAAAAAGAACTGGCCTTAAGTTTTAAAATGGAAGTGATCGATAATCGTTTTGACGCACCTTTTATGCCGATTATTTTATTGAACCCGCAAGATATGACAGTAATGATAGATGAAAGTCAGATATTAGAGCTGATCCGTTTCTGGTATTCTGAAAAAGTATTTTCGCGCAATCAACTGTCATTGATCAATTATGACTTAAATAAATTATTGTCTCATTTTAAAGCACTTGGTTTTGAAGTTATGCCAAGTTTATTAGATAATACACGGGCTCTTTCTGTCGATCTGGAAAGTGAATTATCATTGGAAACATCGATCCTTGATACGATATTTATTACCACGATGGAAAACAATGAGTATGATTTTGATAAGATTGGAAAGAAAAAATACCAAGTAAAATTAAATCAAGACCAACAAGTTTTTATTAATGATGAAAATGGGGCTACTCACTTATTTATTGATTCGAATAATCGTCGCCGTTCGATCTTAGACTTTTTTACCAGCTATCCATTTTTTGTTCCGTTAGTTGTGCGAACTTGAAAAGAGAATTATGATGAATGACGATATGAAAGAAATTAAAGAATTCTGGGATGAGTTTGCCGATGAGTATACGCAAATTCAAGCAGAATCACAAATTGCCTTAGTCGAGGATGTAGCTGGCACATTATTACAAGAACAGCTTCTACCATGTAAAAGTCTGCTGGATCTTGCTGGGGGGAGTGGCAAGTTTATTGCTGGTTTGATCTCTCATGTCAAAAATTATACTCTTTTGGATATATCCACAAAAATGTTGTCATTGGCGAAAAAAAAATATTCCAATGACAATTTAACTTTACTTCATCAAGCTCAGCAGTCTTTTTTTAAAGAATGTCCAACTAATTGTTATGACATTGTTTTTTCTGCCATGAATCCTGCTTTAGATAGTCCTTTACAATTATCTGAATCACTACGAATTGCCAAAGATAAATTGTGTGTATTACAAATGGTCGAAAAAAAAGATAATTTATTTACATCTTTAGAAAAAGAACCTTTACAATGTGACTGGATGGAGCAATATAAGAAATGGCTAAATAGTCCGTATACTAGTTATCTGTTCTGTTATCAAACACAAGAGGAAATTTCGCTTACTTTTTTTCATGATTATTTTTATAATGATTTACCAGAAAAAGTTTTGGAAGAAAAGATAAAAAAATTTTTCCAAGAGAAAAAATCGGTTTTAAATTATACCAGCTATTGCTTTGAATTGTTAATAATCGATGCGAAGTAGGGGATACAATGCACTACACTGAACTGTTAGATAAAAATAAAAAAGTACAATTGGAAATATTTGATTTCTTTTTGTATCACGAATCCGCTGTAACGTTTAAAACGCTAGATGAGCATATTGAAGTTTCTTTACCGACTTTAAAAAATGCAGTCAAGGATTTGAATGATTCTTTGCATACTTTTCAGCCGCAGGCCAAGCTGATCAAAAGTAAAGCAGAAACTTTAGAGCTGATTTTACCGGCTGATTTTTCAGTTGCAGATTTTATTTATAGCTATTTAAAAGAAGCGGTGGATTATCGCATTTTACTGGCGGTCTTCACTGAAAAAGACATTTCGATCACCAAATTAGCTTTCGATCAGCATTTAAGTGAAGCCTCAGTTTTTCGTCATTTAAAGTCTCTTAACCAGGCTTTAAAAGAATTTAATATTCAAATTAAAAAGGGAAATTTAAGTGGTAATGAGTGGCAGATTCGACTCTTTTATTTTCAATTATTTAATGGAATGATCCCTCTGGAAAAATTGACTGAAGAGCTGAGAAAATCTCCGGCCGCTTATTTAACCGATGTAATAGAACAAGATTTTGAATTTGCTTTGTCTCTAAAAGAGCAGACTAAAGTCAGCCTGTGGTTTGCAATCATGCAGCATCGCTTGGATTATCGTAAGAAACCAATGACAGATTTTGCTGCAAATTTTATCAGACAAATTAAACAAGATGCCTTCTATCAAGGCTTGAAAAATATTTTAGGGCGTTTTTTAAGCCGTTTTGCACTTTCCTGGTCAGAAGAGGAGACAGTTTATTTTTATCTTTTTTTTATAGCTGAAGGCTTATTGCCAAAAGAAAGTAAGTATTGGCAGCAGTCGTCCTTTATTCATTATTTTTTAAAAATCGAGCAAAAAATTACTCAGGTGATCACGGGTGATCAATCAGGCAAAAAGCGTCTGCCTTTTTTGTTAGCGTATCACGTAAGAGTTACTTTTTATCCGGGAGAACTGCTTTTTTTAGCTAAAAGTCAGACTTTACTGTCAGATTTTTCGTCTAGTAAGATGGCAGAATGTATGTCGTTTGTGGAAGATCATTTTTCCCGTAATCTTTCTTTTTCGCAGTGGCAGGTATTAGACCGGCTTTACGGCTTTACTTACAAATTTTATCAGCGCCAAATGCAGACAGACCGCTTCATAGGGGTAGTATGCCAGGCAAATTTTCAATCCGAAGAATGTTTGAACTTTGTTTCTCAGTCCCTAGCATACGATGATCATATCACAGTTGAAAAAGCGACTGACAAGTATTATGATCTTTTAGTTGTAAGTCATCCAATGCAAGCTAAAAATTACAATTATCAGCAAATGTATCTCTTGACGGGGAGCTTTTCTTTTTTTGAAAAAGAGCGACTCAAAAAGGTCGCACAAAAGTTATTAGCTGGAAATAAAGAGGTGGGAAAATGAGAGTTGTTATAGTAGGAGGTTCACATGCCGGGATCGCAGCGGCCCGTCACTTGAAAAAAATCGCACCGGCTGTCGAGGTGATGCTGATTGAGCGTACCAATGTGCTAGGCTTTATTGGTAATAGCTTGAATTTATATTTAGAAGGATTTATTGAAAATTTAGCCGCTGCTAAAACAGTCAAGCCGAGTCAATTGCTGGCCGAGCAAATTAACGTTCTAATGAATACAGAGGTTACTGCTATTGATCGAAAAGCAAAAAAAGTAGACTTTGTGATTCAAGCGAAAAACGAGCAGATACAAGATAGTGTGCACTATGATTATTTGATTCTTGCGACTGGATCCAGTCAGTATCAGACAGACTTTTCTCATAAAACACAAGCTGAAATTACTCATTATAAAACTTTCTCTCAGGCTAAAGCAGCTTTTGAAAAAATAAGTGCAGCAAAAAAATTAGCCATTATTGGTGCTGGGCTGATCGGTTTTGAACTGGTGGAATCTTTAGCACATTCAGATAAAGAGATTTATTTGATCGAACAGATGGACAGCGTCCTGTTCCGTTATTTTGATCAGGAAATTACGCAGAAATTATTAAAAAAAATGCCGGAAAATGTTCATCTTCTGCTTAATACGGAAGTAAAAGATTTGCAGTTAGATGAAAAAGGCAGGATTCAAGGACTGCAATTATCAAATGAAGAGAACTTAGCTTGTGATAGTGTCGTCTATGCAATTAATCCGCGTCCTAATATCTCTTTGTTTGCAGCAGATCTGGCGATGAATCCAGATGGGACGATTGCCTGCAATGATTATTTGCAGACTGCAGACCAGGCAATATATGCTGTAGGCGATTTGGTTGCTGTCCACTTTAATATTGATTGTGTGCCTTTATATATACCGCTAGTGAGTAATGCCTATCGTACAGGGATCATTGCCGCTTCAAATATACTTCTAAAAGAAAAAATCCCTTTGCCAAAATCGCAGCGGACCATTGTCAGTGAGCTGTTTAATAGTTATTTAGCCAGTACTGGAGTCAATGAAGTTGAGGCTCCTTATTATGGTTTAAAGACTCAGGCAGTGGTTAAATCCTATCAGAATGAAGGCTTTTTTGATCAGACAGATGATTTCGAACTGACTTTGAAAATTGTATTTGATGAAGACAGCAAGCGCTTATTAGGTGGACAATTAATGACCAATAGCCGCAGCCAGGTGGAACTGGTCAATACCTTGTCGGCTTTGATTACTATGGGAGCAGACCTTTATCAATTGTCAACCATGGATTTTTATTTCAATCCAAAGTTATCTCTTCCGTTGAATTTTTTAAATGATCTTGCACTTGAAGGGATCATCAAATAAAAAATCGAAGGCTTTTTTGATATCTAGCCTTCGATTTTTTTATAGTTATTGGGGTCTACCTGCATGGGGCCATATAGATCAGTATCATCATCCTTATAGTCCCACCATTCATTCTCATAACCGAAAAATCCCGCTTTCTCCATTGCTTCATTTAAAATCTGATAATTTTTTTCTTGTTCTTTGCTGCGGGGATAGCTCCGCTTGGCTTTATCACTAAAATCATCAAAAAGACTTTGCATTTGTACTTCATGGCCAGCTAGATTAGTTAAAGTCAGATCAAAGGTAACCCCCTTTTCGTGACTATAATTGGGATTAGGTTGAGCAACCCACATATCGACCGGATAAATATCAAACATTTTTTTCTGTGCGTAAGTGGGGCGATATGCATCCCAGATTTTTAGCCGATAACCTTGTTTTTTTAAAATTTTTGCAGCAACTCCTAGTTTTTTTACTGTACCTGCTCTGGCAACAGCCTCAGTAAAATTGTAAAATACTTGTCCGGTAAAATTGTCTGTTGTTGCATATTTCAAATCAACAATAATGCTGGAATCAATATCATGGACATTTAAAAAAGAGGGGTCTATCTTGATTGCTTTTGCTTCAGGGATGATCTTTTCACGGGTCATATTGCCACCTGCCTATTGACTTATTTTTTATATTTTACTTGAAATCGGTGGATAAGTAAAATTTTCTTTTTTTATGGCGAGTCAGAAAGGCAAATGATATCATAATAAATAAAAGAGGAGATCTTTATGGAACTTATTGATAAATTTTCTGCTCCACTAGCTGTAGGACTGGAAAATACAAGTGCAGAAATTATTGATGAAAAAGGAAACTTTCTGCGAGTTATTAGTGATGATCAGGATATCTTCACAAAAGAATTAGTACGCTTTGATACAGGGCAATTTTATTTTCATTTAGCCAGAGGTTATCTCTCTTTTGAAAAAGCTTGCTTAAAAGAGGGAACTGTCTTTAAAGAATTTGCTCCTTTTACTAAGAAAAAAACAGCTCAAATTAAAACTGTAGCAGGAGCTGAGGCTTACAGTAAAGAAGGAAAAAAAATAACTGAGCTCCCTTTTAAAACGAAGCTTGATTTTATTGGCAGTGCCTTTTTGTTTACTGCAGAAAAATATCTGCAGACAGAAGCAGGACTCTGGATCGCTGCAAAAGATTGCTGGCTGGTAGGAGATAACGCGATTGTCGAAAAAAAGAGCATTTCACCATCAAGTTTTTTGACAGTAATCGCTGATTTTGGCAGCACGATTGTAAATGAAAGAAGAGAAATGGTCGGTTTTTTACCTAAAAAATCTAAAAATTATGTTTTAAATCATGTGGTTGATTGTTTCGGGGAACATTATTGGCAGATCGGTGAGCGAAAATATATCTGCTGTCGCGATTGTTTTGTCAGTCAAAGTGAAATGAAGATTTCTTATCAGGACGCTCACTTACTACTCACTGAAAACATCAATCAAAATAATTGGCAGGCAATCAATGGCTGTGAAGCAGCAGCTTTACTTGAAGGTTTTCATTATCAAAGGATCCTCTGTGATAAGAACTATCAAGAATGGCTGGATCTTATGCCGATAGCCGCTGACTATAATCCCTATCATGGTTTCGGCGGTTCCCCTTATGAAAACAAGAAAGGGCGCTTTGAAGCGATTTTTCCATCCGCTTTATTAAAATGGGGGAAAAAGTTTGGACCTTTACGTGACTTATCAGGGGCAAAAACGGAAGAATTAAAAAAAGCGATTAGAAGAGGAAATCCTTGTGTAGTTTATGTCACACTTGATTTTGGCCCGGGGGAAACCGATAACTATCCTTGGGGAGTCACTCTGGCTAATAATCATGCGGTATTATTGGATGGTTTTACCAAAAATCTGTGGCATGTGTCTGATCCAATTGCAGGTCATTACTGGATCGACGATGCTTCTTTTCGCAATAGTTATGAGCTGCGTCTGTGGGCCGTTGAAGTACTGAAAAAAGAGGGAGAATAAAATGGGGTTAAAAAAAGACTTTTTAGATCCAATCAGCCAGACGCGATCTGGTAGAAATAACTTGATCACCGATGTGCCAGGAGTGAAAGTTGGCCACCAGGCGCTTAAAGATAGTCGCTTAAAGACCGGAGTCACTGCAATCTTACCTTGTAGCGATAATATTTTTAGAGAGAAAATGCCGGCTGCTATGCATGTGATCAATGGTTTTGGTAAAAGTACAGGGTCAATTCAAATTGAAGAATTAGGCACGCTGGAAACGCCTTTAGTTTTAACCAATACTTTGTCAGTTGGAACTGCTTATCAAGCAGTTGTAGAAAAAATGATCGCTCAAAATCCTGAAATCGGTCTGACTACAGGCACAGTAAATCCAGTTGTTTTAGAATGTAATGATGGTAAAATCAATCATATTCGTGATTTAGCTGTAACCAAAGCTGATGTTTTCACAGCTTTTGAAAAAGCGGATGAAATTTTTGCCGAAGGGGCTGTCGGAGCAGGTACCGGTATGTGCTGCTACGATTTAAAAGGAGGAATCGGATCGGCCTCTAGACAAATCGAAATTGATGGTCGCATCTTTACCCTGGGTGCTTTGGTACTTACCAATTTTGGCTTTCTAGAAGACTTGACGATTTACAATTATCCGCTGGGACAAGAACTTCATAAACAACAAGAACCACATAAAGAAAAAGGCAGCATAGTCACGGTGCTCGCTACAGACATTCCTTTTGATAGTCGCCAGTTAAAGAGGATCGCCAAGAGATCCAGTGTCGGTATTACACGTACAGGAGCTTTTATTGGAAATGAAAGCGGCGAAATTACTTTAGCTTTTTCGACTGCTAATCGTCGTTCTCATTTTCCGCAAAAAAAATTACATACTCAACTAGGAATATCTGAAGAAAATATGGATGATTATTTTCGTATGACTGCATCTTGTGTAGAAGAAGCTGTGATCAGTAGTTTAGTCCATGCCAAAACAACGGAGGATGTCTTTGGCAAACAATGTTTATCCTTAGCTGATGCACTAAGAACTTTACCTGATAATCCCGGCGTAGTGAAATTAAAAAAACAATTAGGACTATTTTAGTTTTTTATTCTCATTTATACTTATATTTTCTTCTAATTGAGAATACCTTTAATTTTCATTGATAAATATTTTATCAGCCGATATTCTTATTTATGCAGAATATTAACTATCAGAGATAAATTTACAGACAATATTGCTAAATTGCTTGAAATTTATTAACAGCTTGGTTATAGTAATCATAGATATTAATTCTAAATAAATAATTATTCTAATTGGAGGATGGTAAAATGTCATTGATTGGTAAAGAAATGGTGGAGTTCACAGCAGCTGATGCTTATAAAAACGGTGAGTTTGTGAAGGTATCCTCAGAAGATTTTAAAGGAAAATGGAATGTAGTATGTTTTTACCCAGCAGATTTTTCTTTTATTTGCCCGACTGAACTGGAAGACTTGCAGGAACAATATGCTACTTTGAAACAGTTAGGGGTAGAAGTTTATTCTTGCTCTACAGATACCCATTATGTGCACAAAGCATGGCATGATAATTCAGAGGCTATTCAAAAGATTGAATATACGATGATTGCCGATCCATCGCATTTAATTGCTGAAGGTTTTGAAGTATTAGATGAACAAGGGCTTGCTCAGCGCGGGACTTTTATCATTGATCCGGATGGAGTCGTTCAAGCACTTGAAATCAATGCCGATGGGATCGGTCGAGATGCCAGTGCTTTAATCGACAAAATTCGCGCAGCTCAATATGTCCGTACTCATCCTGGTGAAGTTTGTCCTGCTAAATGGAAAGAAGACGGCGAAACATTAAAACCTAGTCTTGATTTAGTCGGTAAAATTTAAGGAGGACATCATGGCATTAGATCACGAAATCAAAAGCCAATTGGCTCCTTATCTAGATTTGTTGGAAAATGAGATTGTTTTTCAAGCGAGTTTGGCTGATAATGAAAATTCACAAAAAGTAAAAGATTTTTTAACTGAAATTGCAGCTATGTCAGCTAAAATTTCAATTGAAGAAAAGAAACTGCCACGAACCCCTAGTTTTATGGTCGTACAGCCGGGAAAAATTGAAGGAGTAACTTTTGCCGGTCTGCCTTTGGGTCACGAATTTACTTCTTTTATCCTGTCTTTGATTCAAGTAGCCGGTCGTGCTCCTAAAATTGATGATGAAAGCCGCCGCCGGATTGAAGCAATCGATCAAACTTTAGCATTTGAAACTTATGCAAGTTTGACTTGTCATAACTGCCCAGACGTGGTTCAGGCTTTAAATATCATGACAGTCTTAAATCCCAAAATAAGTCATACGATGATTGAAGGCGGTATGTTCCAAGAAGAAGTAGATAAACGCGATGTCATGGCTGTCCCAACTGTTTTTCTGAATGGGAAAGAATTTGCTTCCGGTCGGATGAATATGGAACAAATCATTGATCAGATAGCTGGTCCAGCTGGTACTGAAGAATTTGATAATAAAGGGATTTTTGATGTCTTAGTTGTCGGTGGTGGACCTTCCGGTAATAGTGCAGCTATTTATGCAGCTCGTAAAGGTATTAAAACGGGCTTAGTAGCTGAAAACTTCGGTGGTCAGGTAATGGATACGCGCGGCATTGAAAACATCATCGGCACTCCATACACTGAAGGCCCACTATTTATGGAAAGCGTGGAAGGTCATACACATCAGTATGATGTCGATATTATGAAAGATCAAAAAGCCGTTGACATTCGTAAGAAAGATATTATTGAAGTCGAATTAGAAAACGGTGCAGTATTAAAAACCAAAGCGGCGGTTCTTTCATTAGGAGCTCATTGGCGCAATGTCAATGTTTCTGGTGAAGAAGAATTCCGTACCAAAGGTGTCACTAACTGTCCTCATTGTGATGGTCCTTTATTTACCGGCAAAGATGTCGCTGTGATCGGCGGCGGAAATTCTGGTATCGAAGCGGCAATTGATTTGGCTGGTTTAGCTAAACACGTTTATGTGATCGAGTTTTTACCAGAATTAAAAGCTGATCAAGTCTTACAAGATCGTGTTGCAAAATTAAACAATATGACTGTAATTACCAATGCAGCGACTACAGAAATTACAGGTGACAAACACGTAAATGGAATCAGTTATAAAGACCGAGCAACTGAAAAAGAACATCATATCGAGTTAGAAGGGGTCTTTGTTCAAATTGGTTTAATGCCTAATACCGCCTGGCTGAAAGATACGGAAGTAGAGTTAAGCCCTCGAGGAGAAATCATTACTGACGAGCGCGGCATGACCAATATTGAAGGGATCTTTGCTGCAGGTGACTGCACTCAAAGTCCCTATAAACAAATCATCATTGCTATGGGATCAGGTGCAACGGCAGCATTGGGTGCCTTTGACTATCTTATTCGTCAATAATTGAATCATACAAAAGTTCTGCAGAAAAAGCTTATCTGCAGAACTTTTTGTTTTTTAAACAGCATAGAAAAATTTGCACTTGGGTATTTATTAGTCTAAAATAACTTATTATTATAGTAAGTTAAAGGGTGAAAAAAGATGACTAAGAAAAAGGGAATCGCGGGACTCTGTCTATTAGCATGCTTATTGATCAGTTTTGCTATCCAGTTTTTTAGTGCCCCATTATATCCTGAAGGTATTGCTAAAATCGATCAGATCGAAATCAAAGATCAAAAACAATCGATTCAGGCAACCAAAATGAATGGCAAGAAGAAAGGAGAGCAATTCCAGCTCACAGCAAAATATCGGACAAACGAATTGGACGCGACCACTTTACAAAAAGGAAATCAGATTTTTTATCATAATAATGAAGTTGGAGAGAAAAAAAGAGATGGATTTATCTTTTTTATGTTGAGTTTCTTATTTGTGACTCTTATTTTTATTGGCGGAAAAACAGGTATGACAACTTTTATCAGTGTCATTCTTAATAGTGGAGCTTTATTTTTGCTGATTTCTTTTTATCGTCGTCATACAAATATCTCTTTACTTATTTTTACTGGAATTTATACTTTATTTGCCATTGCTATTACTCTGTTTTTGATTGATAGCTTTAAAAAAAATAGCTTGCAGAAATTTTTTGCCACTGTGCTGACAGTTGCTGTCTCCTTTTTTATCTGTTTTGGGATGATGACACTTGTATCGGATAAAGGCTTGCGTTTTGAAGATATGGGAGTATTGACACGACCTTATCGACCGATTTTTTTAGCTGGGCTAATGATTGGAGCAGTTGGCGCATCTTTAGATACAGTTGTCACAGTAATTTCGACTTTAGAAGAAATTGAAGCAAAAAATCCTGATATTTCGCTTGGGCGACTGATAAAAGCAGGACGGCAAGTCGGAAAAGATATCAGTACGACCATGATGAATGTCTTGGTCTGTTCTTATTTTTCTAGTGCGATTCCCATGATTTTAATTTATCTACATAATGGCTGGACTTTTAATCAAACGATCAACATGCAGCTTTCATTAGAAATTGTTCGCATCTTATGTGGAGGATTTGGTATCTTACTTTCGATCCCGTTTGCTTTGCTGTGTTTTCAATTCAGTCGTAAGAAGGAGGGGAGTAAATGAATGTTATCGCCGGGCTCTTAATAGTTTTTATCTTTTTAGCAGTCATTATTTTAGGCAAATCTACTTTATATGCCCTAAGTGGGCTGTTTTTCAACATCCTTTTATTTTTTATTCTTGTTTTTGGACTAGACCACAAAATCCCCGTATATTTGATTACTTTGGCTTATATTATCTTAAACGGCCTAGTTACCTTAGTATATGTGAATGGCTGGACTCAAAAAACTCAAGCGGCTTTTTTTAGTCTGCTGCTTTTCTTACTTGTCTTAACAATTATTTTTATTCCTCTGATCCAAAGTTTATCAATCTCAGGTTTTTCTTCCTATGAACTGGAAGAACTGTCGGCTATGGATCTAGATGTACCGATTTCATTTTCTCAATTAAGTGTGTCTGTGATTCTAATAGGTGTCACCGGAGCCTTAGTTGATGGCAGCATGTCGATTGCTAGTGCAACAAGTGAAATTTTTCAAAATAGGCAGGGGAAAATCGCTTTTAAGGAGTTACTTGGCTCTAGCATGAAAGTAGTCCGAAATATTTTGAATTCCACCGTGAATACTCTATTATTTGCCTTTATTTCTACCGGA
>Ga0079226_10002573_pt1 | contig 14024 bp, 13 predicted proteins | sample Poulit2014_FD_76345 | JGI IMG/M metagenome (GOLD analysis project Ga0079226, IMG submission 76345) | Agricultural soil microbial communities from Georgia to study Nitrogen management - Poultry litter 2014 | ecosystem: Environmental > Terrestrial > Soil > Agricultural land | place: USA: Georgia... | reverse complement strand
GATGCTATAGTATTAGATGAATTAGGTTTTATGGAAAATAATATAGATAAATTTACATCTAAAATATACGAATTGCTAGACAGTAATAAAATAGTACTTGGAGTTTTAAAGGATTTTAACTGTAATTTTCTAAATAATATTAGAGCTAGAAACGATGTAATTATAGTAGAAATTACAAAGGAGAATAGAGATTTTGTTATTAAAAATATCCTAGACATATTAAAATCTTTTAATATCCCTTTTAAAAAAGAAACTAGTTTTCAATGGACTCCTAAAAGAATCAACTGGTATAATAAAGCTTTAGATCATCCTCATTCTCACTATCCCGATTCTTTTATTAAGGAAATAAAAAAACATACTGGAAATTTAAAAGATAAAACTGTTTTAGATATTGGTGCAGGAACTGGAGCTTTTGCTATACCTTTTATGAAAGAGGGAGCATATATAACGGCTGTTGACCCTTCTCTTAATATGATAAACTCTTTAACTAATAGAGCTAAGTTACATAATCTAAATAATTTTAATTGTATAATTTCACCTTTTCATAGAAGCAATCCTTCAAAGCACGATATAGCTATATCTGCTTTTAGTGGAGGTGGTACTAAATCTAAAGAAGGTATAAAAAAAATGCATAGTCTAGTTAGGGAATATAGTTTTATAATATCTTCCTTCGAAAATCAGCAAAGTAATTTTAAATCAGATATTTTATACAAAATGCTTAATAAATCTCCTCGTAGGAAGAAAACTCGCAAAAATACTTTATCTAGCACATTAAGTATATTAGATAGTTTAGGATATAAATATAAATGTAAAGAAATTGAGTATGAGTTTTCCCAGTATTTCCATAGTTTTAATGAGGGAATGGAATTTTTTATTGATAAGTTTAGTATTGAGAATTTTGATGAGATTCAAATAATAGAGAACTTTTTAAATAAGTTTTTAATTAAAGAAAATAACTACTTAGTTTTTGAAAATATAAAAAAATCTTGGTTAATAGTAATACATAAATAAATATCATATAAAATATATTGCCCCTATATACAAAATCCTCTATATATAGGGGCTGTACAATTTAGTTTAAAATAGACAAGATAAGAAATCTTCTTTTGAAATATTACCAAAATATTTATATATTTCAATGCCCTCTAAGGCTTCTTCAATATCACCAATATCATATCTTAAACCAATTAATATTTCTTCTAATTCCTCTACATTTTCAGACCCAAAGAAATCTCCATATATTTTACATTCTTTTATTTTTCCGTTGGATACATCTAAACGTACTTCTATACTTCCTGCTGAAAATCTTTTATAGTTTTTATAATTAAAATCAGGGGATTCTCCAAAATTCCATTCCCAAGTTCCATACTTTTCATCTACTAGGTTTTGAATATCTTTCTCCTCTTTATCCGTTAGTTCATATATTTCTATTGGTTGATTTTCCATTTCAAATATATACTTAAGAAGAGTATCTCTGAAAGTTAAAATATCAATATCTTCTTTTAAATGAGGTTTAATATTTGTAACTCTACTTTTCACTGATTTTATACCCTTCGACTCATATTTTTCTTTTTTTACTTTCAGCGCTCTTGACAATACATCTAATTCTGAGTTAAATAAAAGAGTACCATGATTTAAAACTCTACCTTTTCGTAAACTTTGGGCTATACCAGAGAACTTTTTACCTTCTATTGTTATATCATTTCTCCCCGAAAATTCCCCTTTAATTCCAAATTTATTTAAAGCTTTAATAATTGATTCATTGTATTTTTTAAAATCAATCCTAGCTAAATTATCAGATTTAGTTATAATTGAAAAGTTTAGATTCCCTAAATCATGATATACTGCTCCACCGCCTGTTATTCTTCTTACTACATTAATATTATTTTCTTTTACATAATTCATATTTATTTCTTCAATAGTATTTTGATTTTTACCTATAATTATAGAAGGTCCATTAATCCATAGAAGTACATAATCTTCATCCTTATCAAGATGCTTAAAAGTATATTCCTCTAGTGCTAAATTATAACGTGGATCATTTGATTCATTTACTATATATTTCATATAATTTTCCCCTTTCAATAATTAATAGTTAATATAAATAGCATACTAAAAATATAATTACCTAATAACTTTCCATTTTAGTTATTCTTCCTTATTAACAATCAAAAACCTATCAATAGCAAATAATATACCTAAAGAAATGGTTCCTAAAAGAATATCTAATATACTAGTACTACTAATAAGCATTTTCCTAGCTATAGCATAAAGCATTAACTCTAATATACTCTCTGTAGTATGGGTTAATAATGTAATAGCTAACTCTAAACCTATTATCATTATAAGTACGTGAGAAAAAAAACCCTGCAAAACATCATAGGACTCTGTTGCATTAGTGGAAATTATATCATAAATTAAACTTAATAAGTCCTTTGCGCTTAATACAACTGCTATTAATATTATACATGCTAAAATTGTTTCTACAATGGATATAGACTTTTCCAATCTTTGTTTAAATAACTTTGATTTTTTATTCATAGTTTTCTCCCTTTCTTATTTACCCAATAATATATTACAATTATTTATTGATATTTAGTGCTAATTATCCACTATATAATATTTTAACCTTTTTTTCGCTATTAGGCAATTACCTTTGTAAAACACAAAAAATAACCTAGGAAATCTAGGTTATTCGACAATTAGTTTATGTTGTTGAAAAATATTCTTTATATCATTTATTAATTTTTCATCTGGAGCTTTAATATCATCTAGGTCATAATCATAACCTAATTCCCTTCATTTATATTATCCTATTTTATGAAAGGGAAGTATTTGAACTTTTTCTATATTTAAATCTACATACCCATAAATAAAACTAAGTTAGTAGGGATCCCTACTAACTTAGTTCAAAATTTTCTATATGATTTCCAACTAATATAGCCTCTCTTAATTTAAACATATCTTTAATATCTCCAAACAATATTCCACCAGTTATTTTCCCATTGGTTGTAAATAATTTATGATGAATTTCCTCACCTTTCTTATATTCGTATATTTTATCAAATTCATTTATGTCTCCCATTGAAAATAATTTTATATCTCCAATTTCCAATCTAGTATAAGGTTCTGATAAAGTATATTCTTTTGTCTCTCCTGCCATGTTTAATCCAGCTATTTTTCCTTGTTCATTTCCCACTGTCCAAAGTCCCAGAACAGTACTATCTACCTCTACTACATCACCAGCTGCGTATACATTAGACATATTTGTTCTTAAATATTTATCCACTATTATTCCTTTATTAAATTCTAATTCTGTATCTCTTACTAAATCCAAATTAGGCCTTATACCAGAAGAAATCAAAATACTATCCGTTTCAAAAGTTCTACCTCCTGAAACTTTTAGCCCAGACACTTTGCTTTTCCCTAAAATTTCTTCTGCAGCAGAATTTAAATATATATTAAAACCTAATTTTTCTAATTTCTTTGATAATCTTTTCGATAATTCTTCATCTAATTGTTTGGGCAGTAGATATGGCGCAAATTCTACAATATTCACTTCCTTATTTAATTGCTTAACGGCCCAGGCTGCTTCCAGACCTAAAAGTCCTCCACCTATAATTGTTATATTTTTACAGTTTAAAAGATATTCCTGAATATCCTTTAAATCTTTTATACTCCTTAAAGCAAATACACCTTTTTTAAATTTACCTGCTATTGGGGGAACAAAAGGTCTACTGCCTGTTGATAATAAAAGTTTTTTGTATTCTATTAATACTCCATCATCTAATTTTATTAAATTGTTATTAAAATCAACTTCCTCTACAATTTTACCTAATATTACATTAATATTCTTTTCCTTGTACCAATCTTTTTTATTAACTAAAAGATCCTCTTCTTTAAAATCTTTACATATGTATTCCGTTAATTTCACTCTATAATAGGTAAGATAGTGTTCCTTTGAAACTATAGTAATATTACCCTTTTCATCGTTTTTTCGTATCTCGTTAGCTGCAGACAATCCAGAAATTCCATTACCTATAATTAGATAATCAACCTTTTTTCTGACCATATTTTCACTCCTTTGTTCCATCATATCTACATTCTATCATAATACTACCCTAATGTTAAGAACACTCTTTAAAAAGAGTGTTCTTAATACTGAGCCTTTATTTCTGTCCATATAGCATCATATTGAGATATAAAATCTAATGGGTCTTTAAATATTTCACATTTTTTTATTTCTTCATCCCTTGGATAAGCAACTTTACTATTTTGAATATCTTCAGGTAAATCTTTTATAGCCTCCTTATTTACAGTTGAGTATCCAATATAATCTGTATTTCTTACAGCAATATCTGGTCTACATAGAAAGTTTATAAATAATTCTGTTTCCTTTTTATTTTTAGATGTTTTAGGTATTACTATATTATCAAACCATATATTTGAACCTTCCTTAGGAATTACATATTTTAAATTAGAATTTTCTCTAATAATAGCTGTAGCATCACCAGACCATACAACGGCTAAAGCCGCTTCTTCTGCTACCATTAAATCTTTTACTTCATCTACAACGTAGGTATAGATTAATGGTTTTTGTTTTATTAACTCTTCTTTAGCTTCCTCTAACTCTTTAACATCTCTACTATTCATAGAGTAGCCTAATTTTTTAAGGGCTACAGCAATAGTATCTCTTTGACTATCTAACATAATTATATTATCCTTGTACTTCTTATCCCATAGAATATCCCAACTATCTACTTTCTTCTTTACCATTTTTTCATTATAAACTATACCTACTGTTCCCCACATATAAGGTACAGAATATTCACCTCTTGGATCAAAAGACAAATTAATAAATCGTTCATCTATATATTTAAGATTGGGAATATTACTTTTATCTAATTTACAAAGCATATCCTCCCTTATCAACCTTTCAATCATATAATCAGAAGGAAAAACAATATCATAATTTGAGCCTCCCGATTTTAATTTTACATACATATCTTCATTAGTAGCAAAGGTACTATAATTTACTTTTATACCATATTCTTTTTCAAAATCTTCTATTACAGTAGGATCAATATAATCTCCCCAATTGTATATATTGATAGTTTTTTCATTGTTCTTACAGCCTGTAAGCAAACTAAGCATCAATACAAGCATAAAAAATACTATAATTCTTTTTATAAATTTTTTCATATTATGTCACCTCTATGCCCTAAGTTTTTATCTGTCCTTTTATTTATAAGGATTAAAAGTATTAAAACACTTAAAAACATCAAAGTTGACAATGCATTTATAACAGGGTTTATACCCCTTCTCGCCATTGAATATATTGTTATGCTTAAATTCGTTACATCAGACCCTGTGGTGAAAAAACTTATAACAAAATCATCAATAGAAAGGGTAAAAGCAATTAAAGCTCCTGTAACTATTCCTGGCATAATTTGAGGTATTACTACCTTCCTTAATGCATAGAAAGGTGTAGCTCCTAAATCCATAGCTGCCTCTGCTAAATGTTTATTTAATTGCTTTAACTTTGGTAGAATAGATAATATTACATAAGGTATATTAAAGGTTATATGAGCTAAAAGCATAGTAGTAAAACCAAATTCTATATTTGCAAATCTAAATAAAGTCATTAAAGCAACGGCAGTAACTATATCAGGATTTAATACTGGTAAATAATTTAAATTTAATACTATCTTTCTACCTAATAATTTCATATCATAAATACCTATTGCCGCAATAGTTCCTATAATAGTTGCGATAATAGAAGATAATATAGCAATTAATAAAGTATAATATAATGCCATTAAAACTTCTTCATTCTTAAATAGTTCTAAATACCATTTAAATGTAAAACCAGTCCATGTTCCTCTAGATTTAGAATCATTAAAGGAAAATGCCATAAGAACTATTATTGGTGCATATAAAAATAAAAAAATTAAAAAAGTATAAAATTTCTTTATAAATTTATTTACCATAAGCTCCTCCTTCCTTATCATTATCAAATCTAGTAGTAATTGCCATAGATATTAATATAAAAATCATCATTATTATAGATATAGCAGAACCAAAATGCCAATCCCCTGACCATAAAAATTGTTGCTCAATTAAATTCCCAATAAGCATATATTTTCCGCCACCTAAAAGACTAGATATTATAAAAGTGCTTACTGCTGGCATAAAGACCATAGTAAAACCAGATACTACCCCTGGTATACTTAAAGGAAAAATTACCCTAGAGAACACTTCTAATTTACCTGCTCCTAAATCTTCGGCAGCTTCTATTAAATTTTTATCAATTTTAATTAATATTGTATAAATAGGTAATACCATAAAAGGTAAAAAGTTATATACCATTCCCAATAATATTGCACTATCAGTATAAATTAGCTTTAAAGGTTCAAAGCCTAAAGCTTTGATAATACTATTAATAATTCCATTTCTTCCAAGAAGAGTCGTCCACGCATAGGTTCTAAGTAAAAAATTCATCCACATAGGAACAACAAATAAAAGAATCATTGCATTTCTTTTTTTCATAGGTTCCCTAGAAATTATCATAGCTATAGGATAACCAAGTAAAAAACAGATAACTGTCGATTTAAGAGCTAATGTTATGGACTTACCTAGAACCTTTAAATATATAGGATTCATAAATCTTTCAAAATTATCTAAGGTAAATCTCAAATTTTTTAATTCTAAAGTTTCTCCCTTAGTAAAAGCAAACAATAAAATTAATAATAAAGGTATTACTATAAAAATTATCATCCAAACTACATAGGGATAAGCAATCCTTTTTAATTTCATTTAATTCACCTTCTTCATAATATGAATATTTTCTGGAATTACTGTAAGACCAACTAAAGTATTTATTGAAGCCATATTAGTACTATGAATTTTCCATATGAAATTATCACTTTCTACTAATATTTCATAATGAACTCCTTTAAAAGTTACCGATACAACTTTCCCTGTTATTTTTCCTTTATCGGCATTTACAATCACTAAGTCTTCCGGTCTAATGACTACATCTATCTTTTCCTTTTCTTTAAATCCTTTATCTATACAATCAAATACTTCTCCTTCTATTTCTACTACAAAATCTTCATGCATTATACCATCAACAATATTGCTTTCACCTATGAATTTTGCAACGAAAGCATTTTTAGGCTCGTTATAAATATCTACAGGTGTTCCTATTTGTTGTATTTCTCCTTTATCCATGACTACAACTGTATCCGACATAGTAAGGGCCTCTTCTTGATCATGAGTTACATATATAAATGTTATTCCTAAAGTTTTTTGCATACTTTTAAGTTCTATTTGCATATCTTTTCTAAGTTTTAAATCCAAAGCACCTAAAGGCTCATCTAATAATAATACCTTAGGTTCATTTACTAAAGCTCTAGCTATAGCAATTCTTTGTTGTTGCCCTCCACTTAAAGATTCAATAGTTCTATTTCCATAGCCTTCTAAATTAACTAACTTTAACATTCTAGCAACTCTTTTTTCTATATCTCTTTTCAACACCTTTTTAATTTTTAACCCAAAAGCTATATTTTCAAAGACATTTAAATGGGGAAAAAGAGCATACTTTTGGAATACTGTATTTATTTGTCTTTGATATGGTGGTATATTAGTAATATCTTTACCTTCAAATATTACTTTTCCGGTACTAGGCTCTTCAAATCCTCCAATAATTCTTAAGGTAGTCGTTTTTCCACAACCACTAGGACCTAAAAGGGTAATGAATTCATTTTTTCTTACGTATAGATTGAGATTTTTTAGTATTTTCACTTCATTATATTCTTTAGATATGTTCGTTAAATTAATAATACATTTTTCTTCCATTTGAATTCCCCCTATTTAATTAAAAATTTGGTGGCGAACTCACCCATAAAATCCTTGCAATTCCCTTACCTGGATTTATAATATAGTGGTTTACATTTGCCTTAAAATAAAAGCTTTCACCTTTCTTCACTTTATACCTTTTACTACCTAAACATAAAATTATACTACCTAAAATTACATAACCAAACTCCTCCCCTTCATGAGGGGTATCTTCTTTTGATCTACCATTAGAATCTATTTCTATAAAAATGGGCTCCATAATATTTTTTTGAGCATTAGGTACTATCCATTTCAAAGTATATTTATACTCTTCATTTTCTGTTTCAAAAAAATCTCCTTTTAAAAATACTACTTTTTCATTATCCTCATCATTGAAAAAATCTTTTAAATTAGTCCCTAAACCATCTAAAATATCTACTAATGTTGCAATAGATGGAGAAGTTAAATCCCTTTCCACTTGAGATATAAAACCTTTAGTCAATTCACATCTTTCAGCTAACTCTTCCTGAGTTAAAGAATTTTGTATCCTTAGTCTTTTAATTTTCTCACCAATATCCACTATTATCCTCCTAATGATTTGATTATATATTAAACTTAAGGTTTATAATTACTAAACAATTATAGAGCAAAATTATTATAATAAAAAATATAAGTAAAAGTCAACATTTTTTTATAAAAAAATGGATTACAATTTATTGCAATCCATTTTATAATACCTATTAATTTTAATCTTTAATATTTTTTTACTTTTAAAAATTATTACTTTTTTAATTACTTGTCACTTTTTCTTCTTTTTTCTCTAAAGTTTGGTTCCATAACTTTTCAGCTGTAGGTTCCCAATTCTTTGCTGCATCTATAGTCTTTGCTGTTAAATCCTCAACATCTTCTCTATCAACTGGTTGGGTAGAATAAGCACCTGATTCATTAACCATTTTCTTCAACTTTTCAGGATTATCCAGTAAAGGACATGGTCTTAAATGGTTGTCGTTAAATGGTTGTTCCCCTTTATATTGCATAAATAAAGGTGATTGCAATGCTTCCAATAAACTTACATCTTTAATATTAACATTTGAATAGTGAATAAATGCACATGGTTCTACATCTCCATTTGAGTTAATGTGTAAATATTTTCTTCCACCAGCTATACAACCATTTACATACTCACCATCATTCCAAAAATCTATTGTAAATATTGGCTTTTCTTTTCTCATTTCTCTTACCCTATGATACATATATTCCCTTTGTTCTGGAGTCGCAATTAAATCTGTTACAGCATCTTTCCCAATTGGAATATAGGTAAAATACCAACCAAACATACAACCATTTTCTATCATTAAATCTATATATTCTTCGGAACCAATTATATCTGTATTATACTTATGATAACATGTTGAAAATCCAAAAACTACCCCTTCTTTCTTAAGAAGGTCCATAGCTTCAATTACCTTTTCGTAAGTTCCATTTCCTCTTCTCATATCTGTTTCATCTTCAAAACCCTCTACACTTATAGCTAAACCAAAGTTGCCAAGTTCTCCTAACTTTTTAGCAAACTCTTCATCTACTAATGTTGCATTGGTAAAGGATAAGAAAGAACAATCATCGTGAGTTTCAGCCAACTTAATTAAATCGTCTTTCCTTACTAGTGGCTCTCCTCCTGAATATATATACATATAAATCCCAAGCTCTTTACCTTCTCTAATAATTCTATCTAATGTTTCATAACTTAAAGAGTCAGTTTTATCATATTCTGATGCCCAGCATCCTGTACATTTTAAATTACAAGCACTAGTTGGATCCATAAGTATTGCCCAAGGTACATTACAATCGTATTTCTTTGATACCTTATCTTGAATAGGTATTCCTACTATACCAGAGTTAACCATATAATTAATCATAAACTTTTTTCTAGTATTTGGCGACAGCTCAGTAAAATATCTTTCCATTAGTACATGCCAATTATCATCAGGATCTGCAGCTATTTTTTTAAAATCCTCTAGCCAGCGCTTATGATTTTCTCTAGTTACAATTTTTTCTGCCCATTTTAAAAGCTTCGGCATATTTTTCATAGGTTCTTTTTCAATATATTTCATTCCTTCATTCAGCAATGCAGTACTAATAACTTTTTTAACACCTGCCATTAAAATCCCTCCTATATTAGGCTTTTAATCCATCAATTAAAAAATTAACAGAATTCATTCTTTCTCTTAGATCATTGTTACAGCAAGACGGCTGTATTAAAGAGGTTTGAATAAATGAAAACAATATATCTGCCATACTTTCACTATCAACTGTTTTTAACTCTTTTGCTTCTATTCCATCAGATATTAGGTTATTAATTATATCTATTATATCCTTATTATATTGATTTACTTTTTCCATTTTTTCATTACTTTCTCTTTTTAATATAACCCAGACTTCTACTAATAATACAAACATAAAATTATGTTCACATTCAGTGATTAATTCAAATATTAATTTTTTTAACTTTTCAGGAATAGTTAAGTTTTCATCCTCTACAATGGTCTCAACTTTTTCTTTTATTTGTTCAAAAGCTTCTGTGGCTGTGTAATAAAATATCTCTTCTTTATTTTTAAAATATTGATATAAAGTTGTTCTTCCCACACCACATTTTTCAGATATGTCGGCTAACCTTGTTTTTTCATATCCTTTTACTGCAAAGACTTTACTTGCATTTTCTAAAATTTCCTTTCTTCTTACTTCATAATCTACTATCTTTGGCAAATTATTTTCTCCCCCCTTCTGCCTAGAACTATAAGCTTATATATAATATTAACATAGCTGACACTGATGTCAATAAAAAATTGGCTTTTACTTCTAAATTTTTTATGTCTTTTAGCTTATGGAATAATTTTTATTACTTTCATAGTATCTAAAGCCTTTTCTACTAGACCTTCAACATCTAATTTTTCCTCAGACTTTTCAATATCTTTTAATCGGGGTTTAGTAACAGGATGCTTAGGTAAAAACAATGTACAGCAATCATCATAAGGTAATATTGAGGTTTCATAGGTTTCTATATCCCTAGCAATATCTATAATATCAACTTTATCAAATCCAATTAAAGGTCTTAATACAGGCAAAGTCACACTGGCATTAGTAACACCAACACCTTCTATAGTCTGACTAGCAACTTGCCCCAAACTTTCCCCTGTGATTAATCCATTTATATTATGTTTTAAAGCAATTTCTTCTGCAATTCTCATCATAAATCTTCTAGAAAGAATAGTCATTTCTTTTGAAGGGCATTTTTCATTTATTTCTTTTTGGACTTCTAATATGTTTACACTATAGATAGTTATTTCTCCTGTATACATTGATAGAATTTTAGCTAATGCTTTTACTTTTTCTTCAGATCGTTTTCCAGTAAAAGGATAGCTATGATAATGAACTGCATGTATTTTTATTCCCCTTTTAGCCATTAAGAAACCAGCAACTGGACTATCTATTCCCCCAGATAATAACAATAGTCCTTCTCCATTAGTTCCTACAGGTAATCCTCCATAACCTTTAATCTTTTCTGTATATATATAACAGTTTTCTTTAATATCAATATATAAATAAATATTTGGATTATGAACATCAACAGTTAAATTTTGAAATTTTCCTAATATTAGCCCCCCTATTTCACGAGAAACCTTTGGAGATTCTAAAGGAAAGCTTTTATCTACCCTATTAGTCTCTACCTTAAATGTATTTATATTCTTATTATCTAAAACTTTTCTAAGAGTACAAATAGAACCTTCCTTAATTTCCGACATATTTTTGCCTACTTTAATACAAGGACTAAGATATACTATACCGAATATTTTTTTTACTCTATTAATTATTTGATCATAATATTTTTCTTCCCCTTCTATATAAAACTTTCCTTGTTCTTTATAAATAGATGGAGCTCCTAAATCTTTTGTAGCACCTTTAATTTGACTTATTAATTTATCTTCAAAAAATTTTCTATTTAATCCTTTAAGGGCTAATTCTCCTACACTTACACTAATTACTTTTTCCATTTTCATCACCTTTTCACTATTTGCCTTATTTCATCTACAGATCTTTTTAATACTTCTACAGTATAGTCTAGTTCTTTATAAGTATTTTCATAGGAAAAACAAAATCTAATAGCTCCTTCTATTTCATTTTCATTAAGTCCTATAGCTTTTAGAACATGACTCTTGTCTTCAGCATTTGATGAACATGCAGAAGCTGTAGATACATATATACCTTTATCTTCTAAATAATGGAGAAGCACTTCACCTTTTGTATATAAAAAAGATACATTTAATATATAGGGAGAAGTACCTTCATCTAAAGAAGTATTAATTTTAATGTCCTCAATTTCCTTTAATATTTTCTCTGCAAAATAAGTCTTCAATTTATATACATGTTTTCTTTCCTCTTCAAATTTTTCGCCCATTATTTCTACTGCTTTTGCCATTCCTACAATACCAGGCGTATTTTCCGTTCCGGACCTTAATCCTCTTTCTTGTTGACCTCCATAAACTAAAGGATTGATATTAATTTCTTTTTTAACGTATAATCCTCCAATACCTTTAGGCCCATAAATTTTATGGGCACTAAAAGCAAAGGTATCAACTTTCCATTTTCTTATATTTATTGGAATCTTACCAAAGGCTTGAACCCCGTCTAAATGAAGTAAAGCTTTAGAATTTTTTTCTTCCATTATCTTTCTAATTTCATTTACAGGCTCTATGGCACCTAATTCATTATTTACAACCATAATAGATACTAATATTGTATCTTTCCTTATCTCATTTTTTAATTGTTCTAAGTCTACATTACCTTTATCATCCACATCTAGAAAAGTAACTTCAAAACCATGATTTTCATAGTATTTAAAAATATTAAATATAGATGAATGTTCAACTTTTGTAGTAATAAGGTGGTTGCCCTTTCTCTTATACCTATTTACTAGTCCTTGAATTGCAATATTATTGCTTTCTGTACCACCTGAAGTGAAAAATATTTCATCTTTTCTTACGTTTAAAAAGTCCGCAATTATTTTCCTTGAATCCTCAATCCTTTTTTCAGTTTTTAATCCTAAACTATGCAATGACGACGGATTTCCATAACTTTCTTTTAACATATAATTTATTTCATCAATAACTTCATCTCTAGGTTTAGTTGTAGAGCAATTATCTAAATAAACTAACACTATACCACCTCATCAATATTAATACCCTAAATCTTCATTAATAATATATACAATTATCTGTGTATTATCAGGATTTTTATGAAGAATAACTTCCGCCTTACATATTCTATCTGGAGAATCACAATCATTGCATTTTCCCGTATGTACACATGGAGTATTTTTATTTAATCTTTTTGCATTTTTAGGCGCTGCAATATTTTTTATTCTATTAGATGCCTCTTTATAATCTTTACAAATCTTATTTTTTCCCGCAATAATATAAACTCTTTCATGGCCATAAATCATTGAAGCCACTCTATTACCTGTTCCATCCATGTTAACTAATTTACCATCTATTGTCAAAGCATTAGTACTTGTTAAGTATATATCTGTTTCTATAGCCTTTTTTAATACTTGTTTTCCTTCTTCAGCTGAAGCTTTCCAATGCCAATATACTTCATTTCCTTTTTCCTTCAACTTTTCATAAAGACCAAGATCAAGTATTGTCATAGAACCACCTATTGATATACTATCATCCTCTAGAATTTCGGTTATTATTTTTTCTATAGCTTCATCCTTAGTTTCAAAAAATTCTCCTTTAAACCCATTTTTCTTTAGATTTTCTAATGTATCTAAAACTCTTTTATCCATTGTAACACCCCTTTTTAATTTGTTTTTTATTTTTCTATACACTATTATTATATAAGATTTGACCTTTTTCTTAAAGTAAGTTTTGGTCTTTATGAAATTATTTTATCCTTTTTTGAAAAAAGAGTTGCAAAACTTGTCGTAATTTGCTATAATCTTTACGTGGTTATCCCCCTGGTAACCTCAAATAAGATCTCTATTCCCAATACCCCTTTTGAACGGTTTTTTATTACATCCTTAATGGATGAGAGACTCCTAACGGAGTCTCTATTTTTTGTGTATTTTTTTATTTATTATGTTAAAATATGCTTATAAGTAATTTAAGGAGGTTTTTTTATGTCTGATT
>Ga0079226_10002572_pt1 | contig 14025 bp, 14 predicted proteins | sample Poulit2014_FD_76345 | JGI IMG/M metagenome (GOLD analysis project Ga0079226, IMG submission 76345) | Agricultural soil microbial communities from Georgia to study Nitrogen management - Poultry litter 2014 | ecosystem: Environmental > Terrestrial > Soil > Agricultural land | place: USA: Georgia... | reverse complement strand
CGGTAGGATAGTAGTATTCGGCGCAACCGCTGGAGATACAGTAGAACTTGATTTACGCTCCTTCTTCTATGGACAATATACTCTAATCGGTTCAACGATGGGAAGTAGGGAAGAGTTTCAATCCATGTTGGTATTTATTACAGAACATAATATCCATCCAGTGTTGGATACAATGTTCTCCCTTGAACGAGCTCAAGAAGCTTATAATCGATTATTTGAAAACAAACATTTTGGAAAAATTGGCTTGCATATTTCTAAAGAATCCTAAAGGATATATGTGAAAAATGCTCGGAGGATCCGACAACTGTAATGGATGATCCGGGCATTTTTAATTAACGTAGAATAGATAAAAATGGGGTAATGATAACACCTAGTGCTATAAAAGTTACTACAACTGCACCACTTTTATTTTTATCTTTCCATAATTCTTTTGCAAAACCTATCGTATACATAAAAACAATGAGCATACCTACCCAAATCAGAATAGGACTAACAATCATAAGTATTCCTCCTATTGTTTTAATTCAGGCACACTACTTTGTCTCCCGAATCGTCCCAATTTAACATGTACTTGTACTTCTACGTCTAAATCTGGATACTGTTTCATCCAATCAAAATCTTCAAATGCTTTATTTGTTAAAAAATGTTTTCGTGCAATAAGTGACCAACCAAATGGATTCCCTTCGAATTCTTTTTGTGTACGCTCGATAAAACGACTTATTTTTTCCTGTAAATCATCTGTAATAGAATTTTCAAGCGTATGTATCTTTTCGGGATATCTGAAATATTCCGTCATACTATGATTTGTTAAAACGTCTACAAGAAGGTCAATCTCTACATGAACAGAAGGTTTTCCTTCTTTTAAATTCATGTGTATTTTTGGATGATCTTGTTGATTTATTCGTAGACTCATTCGATACTTGGAGTCAAAAGGATCTGGAAGCGAAGTGACTACATTTTCACTTTGTAGCGTATTGTTCAAAAAATTTGTTAAATGTGTTTCTTCACCTGTCATCGTTCCAATCATTTGACCATTTTTAAAAACAGCAGAACCTGCAAATTGAGTATTATTCACTTCTCCTTTGAAAAAAAGGTCTCCCGCTTTAAATTGAGAATCATATTGATCAGGGTTAGGTTCCTTAGTAACTTTTGAAGTTGCATAGGTAGATAAAAACAAATCATTCCCAGTCTCTGTAATCCTAGTAAAGAAAAGCAATTGAGAGTCTGTTGGGATATTCCCATTTTGTTGGCCTTTTTCTCGAATAAGCTTGAAATAACGATGAGGTTCACTTTCAATAATAGGCTTTGTATCCACCAAAAAGGTATATGCATCCTCTTTTGTCACAATTAACTCAGTATTTCTTCTAATTTCCATATCCTTCGAAGCATCATATATATAACGGATAAAATCCTTACTACGAGCCAACTGTTCTGATATAACAATGTCACTTAATGCATCGTAGGTGATTTCTTTTGCGATTACAGTATTGGCTGATTCTCGTGCTGAAATAAAGTCATCTGCAATAATGGAAATAATTTCTCTAGGAGGTTCATTTCCTTGAGAACTGTTTTGTGGACCGTAGTTTGGATTAATAATGACATAAGTGACTTGAATTCGGTTACTCTCATCTTCAGCCTCATCGATGCCAAGAGCGACAACGTAAGCGAGTCGATCAATTTCCTGTGCATCCCAACAACCAGAAAGAAAGATCGGCAAGAAGAAGAGATGTAGATAAAATAATATTTTCTTACGAAGATGGAACATTGCTATTCACTCTCTTTCGTATGTGCAACAGGATCCATAATAAGAGTGGAATCAAGATAAATCCGATTGAACTGCCATGTAACGCATATGTATGAATTTTAAACACTGTCAACGAAGGTGCTTCAGGGATAAGGCCAATACTTATAACAATAGCGATGATAGCTGGGATAATAAACCTTGAATTTTCAATACGAAACAACCGTCCAAAAATAAGCGATTGGATATATATATAGACTGAAAAACGAACAAATGTAGCAATGGCCCAAAAAGGGAAAAAGAATAATTCTAGATTGGTTAAAAAGCCTGCGCTAATAAACCGAATTGCTTCATGATGAGGATAATTAAACAACTGTACAGTTTTGTAATCAAACAGGAGAATATAGGATAAAACTGCTATCGTTAATTCAAACACAACGACAACGAAAGCTATCCAAGTCCCTTTTTTAAATTCTTTTACGTGGCGCATATAAGTTGCTAGAAAGCAAATAAAGAAAAAGTCTATATAAATTGCCACTTTGATCATACTTTGAGTCATAATTTCTTTCACACCTGGACCTAATATGGGAAAGAGAAAAGTGAAGCTTCCTTTTGTTATGGTTAATAAAAGTGCAAGGAGAAAGGCTATTGTAATTGGGATAAAACAAAGCCAACTCACCGATCCGATATGTTGAATACCCTTCATTGCAGCATATCCACAAACTCCAAGGAATGTGGCATATATAAAAAGATGGGGCGTTTTAATAAAATACATGGTACCGATGATGTCTACATATGTTGCAGATATAATAATAATTTGCATCGTGAGAAATGACCAACAAATAAACAAAAGAATATTTCCAAAAACTTTTCCACAAGCATCATGGATTACTTCAAATAAGCAATTCTCTTCATGTTCACTAATCATTTTAACAAGTAAGTATATAGGAATACTTGCAAATATAGCCGTTCCAATGATAATCATCCAGGAACTATTTTCCCCTTGTTTAAACAGTAGAGAAGGTACATCATCTGTTAATTTTGTAGAAGATAACGCTAAAGCAATTGCGATATATTCTCGTATTCCTAAGCTAGGTTTTACTTTGTTCATGAACATCCCTCGGTTTTTTCGTAATATCTTTTGGTTTCACATAACCTGGTCTAAATATCTCATGTTTAAATAAATCCCGTAAATACGTGTTTTGAGAAGAAGGATAGTGAGGTGTTTTAGGTGCAAAGTAGGGTACACCAAAAGATGTAATGGAAACTAAGTAAAATAATAAAATAATAAAGAAGAACACAATACCTAAAAAACCAAATAGAGCTGCAGATAATATAGCAATAAATCGAAGCATACGAATAGCAAAATTTAAACTCATATCACTTAGAGCAAATGAACTTAATCCGTCTAAAGCAACGATAATAACAACGATTGGACTTACAATATTTGCCTCAACAGCTGCTTGACCTAAAATGAGAGCACCTACAATTCCAATGGTACTACCTATAGGCATTGGTACCCTTAATCCTGCTTCACGAATGAGTTCAAAAGCAATTTGCATCAGAAAAACTTCAATAAGCGGTGGAAAGGGAACTTTTTCTCTTGTCGCCACAATAGCCATCAATAATTCAAAAGGAATCATTTCAGAGTGAAATGTGGTAACAGCCACATAAAAAGAAGCAATAAACAAACTTATAAACAATGCAATTAATCGTAATATTCTTGTGAAATTCGTATTTAAAAAACGATTATAATTATCTTCTGAAGAATGATAAAAAGACCAAAAGGTTGCCGGCAATATTAATGCTGCAGGTGAGTTATCCATTATAAGAACGAGATGACCATTTTCAATAAAATCTGTCACTCGATCTGGACGTTCGGTATATAAAATGGAAGGGAATAATGATTTTGGACGTTCTTCTATATAATGTTCAAGAACAGATGTATTTGGAACTGCATCTACATCTAACTCAGACAGTTGTTTCTTTATTCGCGCAATTAAATCTTCATTTGTTAAATCGTGAAGATAGGTGATATAAGCAACATTATGGGAGCGTTTAGACACTGGTACTGCTTCAAATATAAGATTTTCATTTTTAATCTTTTTACGGATAAGGGACATACTTGCCTCGATATTTTCATTAAATGCTTCATTAGGACCCCTTAGTACAACTTCATTTTCTGGTTTTTCAACAGATCTACCTTGGAATTTAGTTGTATTTATAGCATAAGCTTTTACTTCTCCATCTATTAATAGAGCAGTATTTCCATTTCCTATTTCTCTTAAAAGATCACTCATCTTATGACAAGGAATAATCGATTGAGCAGTTAATATATTTTTAATAGACGTTTGCTTGTCACGGTTGGATAATAATGGACGTAAAATTTGCATTTCGATAACGGTTTGATCTGTAGTAGATGAATAAAAAATAAGCGCAGCATTTTTTTTAGTACCACCGATTGTAAAATGCCGAATGATAAGATCAATGTTTTTATTAACATGGTAAAGGGTCTCTACACGCTCAACATTTGTTTGTAAACGACCACTAATAGCCTGTTCTTTTGCCGCAATAGATTCATCCTCAGTCGTTTGTTCATCAATAGTATCTTGTGATTGTGAGAAAAGTTTTTTTAAAAAAGACTTCATCATATGTGATTCCCTCAGTGGTTGTCATATTTTTTTCTCTCAATGATTCGTGCTTCTTGTATGTGTTTCAGTTCACGTGTAAGAGGTAAAAGTTCCTCTGTCATCGAACCTTCAGCCATCAGTTCCATTTGTTCAATGAGTTCTTCGGTACGTTTATCCAGGTGATGTTCAAAGCGTGACTCACTGCTTGAATCATATGTACGAACGTTTAATTTCCCTGATGGTTCTAATTTAGCGAACTCCACATCTGAAAGCTGATCAATATTACGGGTTCGGAGGGCCTCTAGTAATTCATCTGTAGTCATACGCTCATCCCTCAGATGATTATAAATAAATGAACCATCATCAATCATTAGTCGACTAGTACCGTGGACGAAGTTACGAAAACGTTTTGATTTAAGTGCAATGGTGTCTATGCAAACGATGAGTAATGTCCACGAAAAAATTGCAGTGACTCCGTGAAGAAGGGGAGAAGTATTGGAACTAATATGAATGGCAACAGAACCCCCTAAAACAATGCCAGAAATATATTCGAAAATGGTCATTTGTGTCAGGTGTTTTTTACCAAGCCAACGAATCATCAAATATAAAAGTAGTAATAATACAATTACACGTCCAATGATTGCTAGGATGTCATACATCTCAATACCTCCTATAGTTCTTGCATTTCACGACCCTCGTGGTTTAAAAATAAGTGCTCCAATGACACCGAATATGATCGCCGCAGAAATACCTGAACTTGTCACTTCAAAAATTCCAGTAACTACACCTATTAATCCGTGTTCCTCGGCTTCGGCCATGGCTCCGTGAACAAGAGAGTTCCCAAAGCTCGTTATTGGTACAGTGGCTCCGGCCCCTGCAAAATCAATTAATGGTTCATATAAACCGACACCATCGAGTATCGCTCCAATCACTACAAGCAAAGTTAACGTATGTGCAGGAGTCAGTTTGGCTACATCAAATAACAACTGACCAATGACACAAATGATTCCTCCTACAATAAAAGCCCAAACAAAAATCATTACTCATCACTTCCATTTTCGATAGCAACTGCATGTGCAATTGCAGGCATAGTTTTTTGTTGCTGAATGGATAGCGGTGAATGAAGAACGCCTGTGGCTACGAATAGTACCCGATTAACCTTTTTAGCTTGTAATTGTTCCAACATGTGACCAAAAGAAACCACTGCAGAACAAGCAGAACCACTTCCACCTGCGAATACCTGTTGATCAGGTCCATAAACCATCAATCCAGCATCTAAAAATTGATTGGGGGCAATTGACACTTTCACATCATTCAATAATTGGATACAAATATCCCTTCCTACTTTTCCTAAATCACCTGTAACAACCGCGTCATAGTAGGTAATAGGTAATTGAAAATCATGTAAATGAGTAATAATTGTATCTGCTGCTGCAGGTGCCATAGCAGCTCCCATGTTAAATGGGTCTGTAATCCCGAGATCAATTATTTTTCCAATAGTTGCTCGTTTGATAATTGGGCCATTTCCTTCTTTGCTAATCATCGCACACCCAGCACCAGTAACAGTTGTTTGAGATGTACCCGGCTTTTGACTTCCATATTCATTTGGAAAACGGTATTGTCTCTCCGCAGAGGAAAAGTGACTTGAACTACCTGTTAAAATATAATTTGCTCCACTAGCTTCAATAATAGCGGCAGCAAGAGCTACACTTTCCATTGAAGTAGCACATGCATTAAATGTTCCAAGAAAGGGAATTTGCAAAGTGCTTGCAGCAAAATTTGTGGGAGTCATTTGATTGATTAAATCTCCACTAATAAAGAAGTCGACTTGTTCGTCAAAGATATGTGCTTTTTGAATGGCTAAAGCACTTGCCTCTTCCATAAGTCGTTGCTGTGCATTTTCATAAGATGTTTGTTCCATCCATAAATCATCAAATAATAGGTCAAAGGATGAAGCAAGGGGGCCTTGTGCTTCCATTGGCCCTCCAACAGCACTTCCAGAGAGGAGTACAGGGGATGTAGAAAATGCCCAAGATTGCGTACCAGTAAACATTAGATAACCCCCAATAATTGCAGAACTGTTTTAATCAGTGCAATTAAAAATGCTGAAAACACCCCATAAACAATCACAGGACCAGCCAATTTAAACATGTTTGCACCGACTCCCAAAATAAACCCTTCTGTACGATGCTCAATAGCAGAAGATATCACAGCATTACCGAATCCAGTGACAGGAACCGCCGTACCAGCACCAGAAAATTGCCCTAATTTATCATACATTCCAAATCCTGTTACAAGCATCGTTATAAAAATCAAGGTAGCGATTGTTGGATTTCCTGCAGTTTCTTCTGTGAAATCAAAGAAAGAAATATAAAATAAGGAGATACACTGCCCAATGACACATATAGTCCCACCAATCAAAAATGCTTTTATACAATTTAACAAGATTGGTCTTGGTGTTTCATGTGCTTGTTCTGTTTGTTTATAGGATGTACTTGTTGGTGGAAAGGGAGGTTTACTTTTCATACTCATACGATCTACTCCTTTATGTTTCTTCTCTTGAGAGTGAAATAATTTGTTTGATTCGTTTTTCTACCGTTTGTTGTGGAAGATTATTTGTATGTAAATCTTCTTCTAATTTTTTTAACTCTAACCGCATTTTTTCATCTGTGGAAACTTCTATTTTCATGTGGGGAAATTCTTCTGTTAGTCTTTGTTTAACATTTTTTTCAATGTTCTTTAATTGAAATCGATTCATATGTGTCACATTAAATGCAAGCATTAACCAATCCTTTGTATTAGCTGCAAATACTTCAGTCGTTTCATGAAATGTAGCGACAATTTCTTTCGCTTGATTGGATTCATATTGATCAATTGTCGTCTCATTTTTCACTGTTGAAAATTTGATTTGTTCTTCAGTATGATGCATCTGTTGTTCTAAATGGTCTTGTGATTTCCCGCAACCCATAAGCAGTAACAGAATCATAAAAACACCTGCATGATAACGCATATATATCTCCTACCTCTTTTGTTTTCTCTTGTGTGTAGTATTAAATAGAGCGTCTAAACTATGTATGTCATTATTTTCCTAAATGAATGCATGTGAAACAAACATCAATATTCATAAAATGTGCTTAAAACCTACAATCTCCTGAATAATAACAGCTATACATGTTCTTTCTTGCATAAGTTTGATAAACTACATATAAAGGGACGTAGGAGGATGTATAGATGGTAGAAATTCGAACACCTATTACAGTAGATGAAGCAGTGGAGCGTGTAATGAAGTATGCTTTTGAAGGTACAAAAGAACTGATTTCTTTTCACGCATGTGATGGAAGACGACTTGCGGAACCCATTGTAGCTACGAGCAATGTACCCTCATTTGATAAATCACCTTACGACGGATTTGCGATAAGATCCGCAGATACTATACAAGCAACGAAGGATACACCAGTTACGTTTGAAGTCATCGAACATATCGGCGCTGGTACCGTTCCTGAAAAAGAAATTCACCTCTTCCAAGCAACTCGAATTATGACAGGTGCACAGATTCCTGAAGGGGCAGATTGTGTTGAAATGTTTGAGAAATGTGTTGAATATACAAGGGATGGCCGTTCATTTATAACAATCGATCATTCAATGGAACAAGGACAAAATGTCATTCAAACAGGATCTGAAGTAACAGATGGCGACGTGTTAGTTGAAAAAGGCACATATATTGATCCAGGAGTAAAAGCAGTGTTAGCAACATTTGGATATGCTGAGGTTCATGTAGCTAAAAAACCAATTGTTGGAGTGTTCGCAACAGGCACTGAACTATTAGACATTGATGAACCACTAGAGCCGGGGAAAATTCGCAACTCTAACGCTTATATGATATGTTCCCAGATTGAACGTGCAGGAGCAGATTATAAATATTATGGTGCACTACCTGACGAACTGGATTCTAGTTATGAAAAAATGAAAGATGTATTAAATGAAGTAGATCTATTAGTAACCACAGGTGGTGTTTCTGTAGGGGATTTTGATTTAATCCCAGAAATTTATGAAAAATTAGGAGCCGAAGTCTTATGCAACAAAATAGCTCAACGCCCAGGAAGTGTAACGACAGTAGCCCATGTAAATGGTCAATTATTATTTGGATTATCTGGGAATCCATCTGCTTGTTATGTAGGTTTCGAGTTATACACTCGACCAATTATTCAACATGCACTCATGAATCCCTGCGTATATGCTCTGAGGTCCAAAGCGATTTTAGCGGATGAATATCCAAAAACGAATTCTTTTTCTAGATTTGTTCGTACGTATGTAACATTAGAAAACGGGAAGCTACACGTTCATTTAGCAGGCATGGATAAATCCAATGTCGTGTCATCATTAGCACGCACAACATCTTTAATGGAAATACCTCCTGGTGATAAAGGTGTTCAAAAAGGAGACGAAGTGGAAGTGTTATTGCTCCATGTCATAGAGCGACAAGAAACATTCAGATAAAAGGAGGGCGTTTCACATGGATAAACATGCAGCAATTACAGATCATTTTGGAAGAGCATTAAAAGATTTACGTATTTCGGTCATTGATCAATGTAATTTACGTTGTACGTATTGTATGCCGAAAGAGATTTTCGGAGATGATTATGCATTCTTACCAGAATCTGAATTACTAAGGTATGAAGAAATTACACGATTAGCCCGATCATTTGCTGCTTTAGGTGTTAATAAAATCCGTTTAACTGGTGGAGAGCCACTTATGCGCAAGGATTTACACAAGTTGGTGGAGGAATTAACGACCATTGATGGAATTGATGATATCGCTTTAACAACAAATGCATTTTTCTTACCAAGGGATGCCCAAAAGTTAAAAGATTCTGGACTTGAGCGGGTGAATATTAGTTTAGATGCAATAGAAGATGATGTATTCAAAAAAATTAATGGTAGAGGTGTTGTCACTCTACCTGTGCTAAAAGGTATTGAAGCGGCTTTAGAAGCGGGATTAGAAGTTAAAGTAAATATGGTTGTTAAAAAAGGTATGAATGAAAGTCAAATCTTACCAATGGCAAGGTATTTTAAAAATAAAGATGTAATCTTAAGATATATTGAATTTATGGACGTAGGGAACCACAATGGATGGGATTTTAACAATGTTGTTTCCAAACAAGAGATTATTGATACCATTCATGGGGAAATGCCATTGAAAGAAGCAACACCTAATTATTATGGAGAAGTTGCTAACAGGTTCCAATATGAGGATGGGGTAGGAGAGATTGGTGTCATCTCGTCGGTTACAGACTCATTTTGTGGTACGTGCACTCGTATGCGTTTATCTGCTGACGGAAAGTTATATACGTGTCTATTTGCCTCCGAAGGTTTTGATATTCGTGAAAAATTACGCAAAGGACTAACAGATATTCAATTGACAGAGGAATTGACATCTCTTTGGAGTAAACGAAAAGACCGATATTCTGAGGAGCGTGGGAAACACGGAAATCCAGACCGTGAAAAAATCGAAATGTCTTATATAGGTGGGTAACCTATTGTAAAGAGGTGCGTAGGATGAAGACGTTTAAATTAAAATCTTTAATCATTGTTAATCATGTAGACAAAAAAGTTGAGAAAGAGAAGATTCCACTGATTGATGGCTTGATCATTAACCGTGAAGATGGGGAAGATCAATGGTTGATTGAGGCTTACGTAAGTGGTGATTATGAGGAGTACTTTAAAGAACTAGAGAAAAAAGATGATGTCATGATCCAGGTGAAAATCACGAAAGAAACAAACGATCCAGCGACATTTATAACAACGGTAACAGGTCTTAATAGTATAGGTGAAAATATGAATGTATTATTTTTAGGTGAAATGGTTGATTTAAGACGTGGAGAAGCGCAAAATATATTAGAGAAATTAGTTCATGAAGGATATGAAGGTGAAGATCTGATTGAACGTTTTCAAAGGAAAATGAAAATGAAACAATGAAATCGTGCGTATGCACGATTTTTCTTTTCACATTGTATATATTAATAATTTAATTGTTATTGAAAGTAGGATAGAATATAAACTATTATAAGTGATTATGAGTAAGAAGAGGTGACTGTTACATGCATCTAGGTACCCATCATTCCCATTGGCTAAGACATTTATCAGCTGTTCAATTATTACTTTCTTTTTATTTTCTAGCAATATTAGCATCAACACTATTACTTTTATTACCTGTTGCTTATTTACCGGGAGTATCGGTTCAATTTATTGATGTGTTATTTACTGCTGTAAGCGCACTTAGTGTAACAGGCCTAAGTACAATAACAATTGCTGAATCGTTCAGTACGACAGGGATCGTTTTTTTAATGTTCATCTTGCAATTAGGCGCAGTAGGTGTGATGGCTATTGGTACGTTTTTATGGATGCTATTAGGTAAAAAGGTAAGTCTAAGAGAACGTAGGCTTATTATGACAGATCAAAACCAAACAACTTTTGGTGGAGTAGTAAAACTGATTCAACAAATTGTACTCGTATTATTTATTATTGAAGTGATCAGTACTATTGTTTTTACAATCTATTATTTACAATACTTTCCAACTTTCTCAGAAGCATTCATTAATGGACTATTTAGTACAGTTAGTGCCATTTCAAACGGTGGTTTTGATATTACCGGAAACTCCTTGATTCCATACCAACAGGATTACTTTATTCAACTCATGACAATGATATTAATAGTAATTGGGGCAATAGGCTTTCCAGTGCTAGTTGAAGTGAAGGAATTTTTAATGACGCCTAGGAAAAGCCGTCGATTTTACCGTTTTAGTTTATTTACAAAAGTGACTACGACTACATTTGCTGCACTTATTGTATTTGGAACAGGGATCATATATTTAATTGATATGTTCGCATATTTCAAAGGAATGCCGGCTGATCAGGCGTTTTTTGCATCGTTATTTCAATCGGTTACGACTAGAAGTGGTGGTTTATCAACGATACCAGTGGATCAATTGCGAGAACAAAATCACTTATTTATGTCCATTCTAATGTTTATTGGAGCATCACCTAGTAGTGCTGGTGGTGGAATACGTACGACTACATTCGCACTAGTCGTCATATTTATTATTACATATGCACGTGGAGGAAAAAGCATCCGCTTGTTTCGACGGGAAGTATATGATCAAGACCTTAAAAAAGCAGTTACGGTTACATTTTTAGCACTCGTACTAGTGATGGGTGCACTGTTCATGATTTCTTTAATTGAACCAGCGTATAGTATGATGGAAATATTATTTGAAGTAACTTCTGCATTTGGTACAGTTGGCCTATCGCTAGGCATAACTGGTGAATTAACAATTGTAAGTAAATGTGTATTAATGATATTAATGTTTATTGGAAGAGTAGGGGTTATTACATTTCTCTTTATGTTTACAAGAAACCCTAAGGATGAAACATACCGCTTTCCTAAAGAACGTATTATTATTGGATAAATGTATGCCCATGAGAATCGATTCTCATGGGCAATGGTAGGCATACAGTATCTTAAACAGATTTTGTTGCTTTTGAAAATGATTTCGGGCAGGTGCATTTCATATAAGAATGTGATTTAATCGACTTCATAAGATAAAATTTTCACTTGATCATTTTCAACTCCGATGGTAAACGTATATGCATATTTGTTTTCTTTTCGTTTATCATCATCCGTTTTACTGGTTGTTGTAACGTCAACTTTTATTTCTACATGATGATCATCGATGATTGTTTCTACTGGGTCGTCATACGTTAAAGCCGTATAATGAATGTAGGAATCACGAAAATCAACATATGAAAGGCCAGCTTGTACATCGCTTCCAAAAAGGGTATATGAACTAATGTAATCTCTCATTTTAATCCCTTGAAAGAAATAATCAATGACGTACATGGCGTCTTCACTTAATTGATCGGTATTAAAGTTTTCTAAGCGGTCATCCACCTCGGGAATTTCTAAATCTTCGTTAACTGCCTCATTTGACCATTGATGTAAATTATCAATTACATGTGAAATAGGAATACTAAATCCTATCATCCCATCTTCCGTTCCAACTGCATTGATGCCGATAACTTCTCCAGTCTCCCTATGAATCAATGGCCCACCACTATTCCCATGGGTAATTTGAGCAGATATTTGATAAGCATTTGAATAGTTATATCCATCAACTTCTAAATTACGATCAAGTCCAGAGATGATTCCGACTGTAACGGTATTTTGAAAGCCATGAGGACTTCCTAGAGCAATAATTTCATCTCCAATTTCAATTGTAGCTTCTTCATGTACAGACAAATAGGAACTACTAGCAAGTTGTGGGACACGAATAAGGGCTACGTCCGTCTGCTCACCAATACCAATAACTGCGGCCGGGTATGTGTGTGCATTTGCTGTGCGAACATAAATGACCTCTGCATCTTTTACAACATGTGCATTTGTAACAATATCCCCTTTATTGTTGTATATAAAACCAGAACCTGTTCGTGAGCTATGTTCTGTTTCAACGTCAATAGAGACAACATTTTTCTCGGTTTCATGAATAATTGTTTTTAAATCAAGGCCATCATCTTCAGAATGAATTTTACTAATGATTGGATCAGCAATAACGATTTCTTTCGTATTCCAAAAGTTTGCTATGAGGGTGGTTCCTAATACTCCGATGATTACGATGCCAATAGCACATAAAGCCGGAATCTTCCATTTTCTACGCATGTTGTCAGCTCCAATCTGTCAAATGGTATATCCCTATGCTTAGTCTACATACCATGTAATTTTGTTTACATTAATTAAATAATTTTTACGTTTTGCATTTACATCATAATGAGTAAACTCAAAATTACCAGTTTCACCTGGATACAATACATCTGGGAATACAAATACACGATTTGTAATAAAAGGGTCATTTCCCTCGACATATAATTCATATTCTACAAAAACAGATGATATAGGAACGGTTGCAGCACTTTTTACTTTACCTTTTACGATAATGTTGCCTTCATCGTTATATTCAATATCTACTGTATCTAATTCAATTGCATCGTTTCGATTATGTTGTTCTTCCTCTTCGGCAATTGTAATCGCTTGTTCGATACGTTCTTGCTGAACTGTTTCAAAGGCTGTCTTTTCTTTTTCAATTGTAGATTTTAAACTTTGCAACTTAGTTGATTGTTCAGCGTACTTTAATCCATCTTCAACAATGAGTAAGGCATCATTAAATTGATTATTGTTTAGTTGTTCACTCGCTTTAGAAAAGATATAATCAACAATTTCTTGGCGAATTTCTCCCGTAATCTCAATGCCTTCTTCATTTTTAATGGACTCAGCATCCCATAATAATGTTTTTAACGTTTCGATAGAAGGGGAGTTTGCTAATTCTTCTCTAATTTTCTCCAGCTCCACAATATCACGTTGGTTGGCTAATTTATTTAAGTATTCGTTCACAGCCTGTCCTTGTAAATTATTCAGGTCTTCTTCAAATGTATCTAGATATTCAAGAGCTTCTTTAAATTGTTTTTTCTCTATAAATTCAGGGACTTGGTTAAGTCCTTCATCAATTTCAACGGTTGTTTGTAAAAAATTCAATGCAATTTGTGCTTGTGGGAAAGTAGATTTATATTGTTTAGATAATTCAAATTGGGTTAGAGCTTCATCAT
>Ga0079226_10002571_pt1 | contig 14028 bp, 12 predicted proteins | sample Poulit2014_FD_76345 | JGI IMG/M metagenome (GOLD analysis project Ga0079226, IMG submission 76345) | Agricultural soil microbial communities from Georgia to study Nitrogen management - Poultry litter 2014 | ecosystem: Environmental > Terrestrial > Soil > Agricultural land | place: USA: Georgia... | reverse complement strand
TGGTGGAGTCGGTGATGACGGGTCAGCTGGTCGACGGTATGACCATGACTTCCTCCAATAAGACCCGGGAAAGCTGGGGCCAGGGCGTGGCCAACATTGCCGCCGGCGCGCTAGCTGGAACGGGTGGCTGCGGCATGATCGGCCAAACGATGGTCAACGTCGAAGAGTCCCGCGCCCGCACCCGCTTCTCATCGATCGCCGCTGGCGGATTCCTGCTGCTTTTCATCCTTTCGCTGCACCAAGTCGTCGCCGCCATCCCGATGGCGGCGCTGGCCGCGGTGATGGTCATCGTCTCTCTGAAGACGATCTCCTGGTACACCGTGAGTCCCAAGGGGCTGCTGCGGTTGCCTTGGCAGCACTCGTTGGTGATGATGTGCGTCTTCACGGCGACCCTGGCCACCAATAACCTCGCGGTGGGTGTGGTCTTGGGAGCTGCGGTGGGCGTAGTACTCACAAAAATAGCCCCCACGGAAAGTGGGGGCGAGGCCGCTTAGCTGTGTCCGCAAGCATGTGCGCCCGTGGCCCCAAGGGCCACGGGCGCTGTGCTAGCCGACGATGGTTATCGCGGCCGTTTTAGCGGACGTTGATCATTGCCACGGTCGGGCTGAATCCGCAGTTGGACGGGCCGGAGTTCTTCTCTACCGTCGTCACGCCGCCCTCGAGCAGAGCCACGACCGTGCCGGAGCCGGTCTTCGCAGCACCGTTGACGGTGCCTGGACCCTTCGGGTTGATGCCGTTGTTGCCCAGCGTGGTGGTGCCGGTGCGGCCGTTGTTGATGTTCACCCAGTGGACGCGCATTGGGATCGCCTGCTTCTTAGCAGCCGGGCCCGTGCCCAGTGCGGTGAAGACGAAGTTCACCTCACCGTGTGCAACGCCAGGCAGCGGCAATGCTGCTGGGCCGGGGACCGCCATGGCGGTACCGACGGCCTTATCCTTGCCGCCGATGCACTTCATGGACACGCTCGGGAAAGCGAACTGGGTGAATGCCGGCCCGCCCTCTGGCAGGTAGACGCCAGGATCTTTGTCTCCATCGCCGCGGAAGAATCCGACCACCGACTCCAGGGCGGACTTGGCCTTATCCGGCAGGCCAGGGGTGTTGGCGAACTGCTCGATCTGGTTGAGGACGTGCGGTGCCGGACGGCCGAGGTGATCGAGGGAGCCGACAGGGGCCGCCTGAGCAGGGCTGATGACCGCCGTGGCGACGAGCGCCATCGCGGCGAGGGTCGTGGCGGCGCGGCGGCCCCATGTGCGCTTGCGAGAGGAAGTGGCCTTGACGTTCATTCCGGGTGGTGCCTTCCAGTGCTGGTTGCGAAATATTTCGGACTGGCAAGCCTGGTGTTACCCATCCCCGCCCCGCGGGCGGTAGGTGGTCAGCGCTTGCACGATTGTTGTTTGGTTTGGTTCACAATATCAGCAAGGCATGAAAAGTTGGAGAAAACGATAAAATTTTTCTGGCTGCCGCCTGGCCCGGACGCGGGGGAGTGTGCAGGGGTGACGAGCGCGGGCCGGGGTAACGCATGCAGAAAAACTTCGAGGCATGTGGAAAAATAGTGGAGTCAACCGCGGGGCTAACATTGGCACCGTAGGAGTAGCCAATCACTCATAGTCAATATTTTTAAGGAAGCGTTGAACTAGTGACCCATACCGAGTTTCGAAATGTCGCCATTGTCGCGCACGTCGACCACGGAAAGACGACTCTCGTCGATGCCATGCTGCGTCAGTCTGGCGCCTTCGACCCGCACGCGGAAGTCGAGGACCGTGTCATGGACTCCGGTGACCTGGAGCGCGAAAAGGGCATCACGATCCTTGCGAAGAACACCGCGATTCGCCGCAAGGGGCTCGGTAAGGACGGCGCCGACCTCGTCATCAACGTGATCGACACCCCGGGGCACGCCGACTTCGGCGGCGAGGTCGAGCGCGCCCTGTCCATGGTGGACGGCGTGGTGCTGCTCGTCGACGCCTCCGAGGGGCCACTGCCGCAGACCCGCTTCGTGCTCGGCAAGGCGCTGGCCGCCAAGATGCCGGTCATCATTTGCGTGAACAAGACCGACCGCCCGGACGCCCGCATCGACGAGGTTGTTGAAGAGGCACAGGACCTGCTCCTTGAGCTGGCATCCACCCTGGAGGACGAGGAGGCCATGGAGGCCGCCGAGTCCCTCTTGGAGCTGCCGGTGCTCTACACCTCCGGCCGCGAGGGCAAGGCATCCACCGAGAACCCGGGCGCCGGCAACGTCCCGAACTCCCCGGACCTGCAGCCGCTCTTCGATGTCCTGTACGACACTCTCCCGGAGCCTTCCGCCGACATCGAAGGCCCGCTGCAGGCTCACGTCACGAACCTCGACTCCAGCTCCTTCCTGGGCCGCATCGGCCTGGTCCGTGTCCACTCCGGCGTGCTGCGCAAGGGCCAGCAGGTCGCGTGGATCCACTACGACGAGGAGGGCGAGCAGCACGTCAAGACCGCCAAGATCGCCGAGCTCCTGCGCACCGTGGGCGTAACCCGCGTTCCCGCCCAGGAGGTCATCGCCGGTGACATCGCCGCGATCTCTGGCATCGACGACATCATGATCGGCGATACCCTCGCCGACCCGGAGCACCCGAATCCGCTGCCGCGCATCGCCGTGGATGAGCCCGCGATCTCCATGACGATCGGCGTGAATACCTCCCCGATGGCTGGCCGTGGTGGTGGCGATAAGCTCACGGCCCGCATGGTGAAGGCCCGCCTCGATCAGGAGCTGATCGGTAACGTCTCCCTCCGCGTGCTGCCGACCGAACGCCCCGACGCCTGGGAGGTCCAGGGCCGTGGTGAGATGGCACTGTCCGTCCTCGTTGAGACGATGCGTCGCGAGGGCTTCGAGCTCACCGTCGGTAAGCCACAGGTCGTGACCCGCACCGAGAATGGTCAGCTCATGGAGCCCTACGAAAACCTCACCATCGACACTCCAGAGGAGTACCTGGGCAACATCACCCAGCTGATGGCAGCCCGCAAGGGCCGCATGGAGTCCATGGACAACACCGGCTCCGGCTGGATCCGCATGCACTTCATCGTGCCTGCCCGTGGCCTCATTGGCTTCCGTACTGTCTTCATGACCGAGACTCACGGCACCGGTATCGCCAACCACTACTCTGCTGGCTACCAGCCCTGGGCTGGCGAGATCAAGGGCCGCCCAACCGGCTCCCTGGTTGCGGACCGCACCGGTCAGGTCACCGCCTATGCGCTGATCAATCTCGCCGACCGCGGTCAGTTCTTCGTCGAGCCGGGCGCTGAGGTCTACGAGGGCGTCGTCGTCGGCGCGAACAACCGCGACGAGGACATGGACGTCAACGTCACCAAGGAAAAGAAGCTGACGAACATGCGTGCCGCGTCCGCGGACACGACCGTGACCCTGGCGAAGGCCCACGAGATGAGCCTCGAAGAGGCCATGGAATTCTGTGGCTACGACGAGTGCGTCGAGGTCGCGCCGGACGTGATTCGCGTGCGTAAGCTGGTTCTCAACGCAACTGAGCGTGCCCGCGCCCGGTCCCGCGAGAAGGCACGTAACAAGTAAGGGGCTCGTCACCCGCGGCGGGGAGCCACCCGCGCGGGCGGAATAGAGCGCAGCAGCGCTGACGGAGGTTGGTCTTGGCAGTTATTCACCGGCAACCCCGTCAGCGCTTTTTTGCTGCCCTCGTGGCCACCCCGGTGGCCCTCAGCCTCGTCCTGGCCGGCTGTCAGGCTCGCCCCGGCGATGCCCCCACCGTGGAGGAACCGGCCAAGCCCAAGGCCAAGGACTCCAACGAGGAAAAGAACGAGAACACCGCGGATTCGAAGCTGCGGGAGATCAATATCGGCGTCGACGAATTCGACGGCAATCTGAACCCGCACATCGTCGGCAACCTGGGCCAATCCACGATGGCGGTCGCAGATCTCACGCTGCCCTCCGCGTTCAACCGCGTTGGCAACCGCTGGGTGATGAACAAGGATCTCCTGGTCAAGGTGGATGCTGATACCCCGCAGGCGCCGACCGAGGTGACCTACACGTTGCGCCCGCACGCACAGTGGTCCGACGGAACCCCGATCTCCGGCAGTGATTTTCAGTACCTCTGGGATGAGCTGCGTACCCAGCGCATCGCGGAGAATGCGGTCCAGTACAGCAAGATCTCCGCGATCAAGGTTTCCGGAGGGGGCTCGAAGGTTCGCGTGAGTTTCAGCGAGCCGCAGGAAGGCTGGCGGCAGTTGTTCCGGCACCTGCTGCCGAGTCATATCTATCGGTCTGAGGGACAGCAGTTCGCCACGATGATGGACGAGCGTTCGGTCGCCTCGGGCGGGGCTTATCGGGTTCACTCGGTTGATGCTGGCCGCGGTGTTATCGAACTGCAGCGCAACGACCGCTACTGGGGATCGGCCCCTGCCGCCACCGATAAGCTGATCCTCCGGGCGGTCCCGGATGTGCACACGGGGGCGCAGATGCTGCGCTCGCGGCAGCTGCAGATGTATGCCGCTTACCCAGCGGGTTTGGGAGCGCTGACTCTCGGCGAGGTGCCGGATGTCCGTGGCACGCAGCGGGACCGGAAGGTTCAACTGAACTTCGCTCTCAACCTCGATTCGGAGCGGATGAGCGAGCTGCCCGTGCGTCGCGCGGCATTGGCGGCGATCAAGCCTGACATCGTGGCGCAGATCGTCTCCGGGAACAGGGATGTTGCCCCTCCGCAATGGGGCGAGCAACCGGCGGGGCAGATGCCGGACGAGGCCCGGGGTCTGTTCGACGAGCGACCCTTCACTATCGCTGCTCCCAATAACGACAAGCAGGCGGCCATCGCCGCCCGCACGATTGCTGATGAGCTCAGCCGCAACGGGATCAACGCTCAGGCTTTGACTGTTGATTCGGAAAACCTGCTTGAGAAGATGATCCCAGAGGGAGAGGTCGACGCGTCGGTGCTGTGGGGGCGCACCCCGGATACTCCCACGGACGTGGCCAACCAGTTCTCGTGCGTCCGGCCGGAGACGCTGCGTCAGGCTGAGGAGCGGGCTGCCGAGGATAAGGCGTCGCACAAGGATGAGAAGTCGGACGAGTCGACGAGCACCATCGTGCCGAGCGAACGTTCAACCGAATCCGCAAGCCAGAGTTCGCCGCAAGAATCCCGTAGATCGGAGCCCACCTCGTCGACGGAACCGGCAGAGGCGCCCCAGCAGCGAACCTTTGGGGCAAACATCACAGGCCTCTGTGCCCCAGCAATCGACGAAGCGATTGCCGAGGTACGCGACGGTCAAGATTCTGCCGCTGCGATCGAGCGGGTGAACGCGCTGGTGCAGAACCAGTCTGTGCTGCTGCCGCTATTGCGAGATGAGCAGTACTACGCCGCGAGCCCAGAGGTCGTGGGCTCCGACAAGCCTGTCGAACAATGGCCTTTCGATCCCTATAGTGGAATTTTCGTTGGCGGTACTCGCTGGACGCGCCAGGAAGTAGCGGAACCGACGACGACGGCGGCCCCAGAACCGGAGGTACCAAGTTCACATGACTAAGCACGCCACCCACGTGGCACCGCAGCGGGTGATGTTTGTTCACGCTCACCCGGACGATGAATCCCTGTTTACCGGCCTGTTGGTGGCCGCGAGTTCCCGGGTCGGGGCGGAGACATCCGTGCTGACCTGCACGCTCGGGGAGGAAGGGGAGGTGATCGGGGAGAAGTACCAGAACCTGATCTCCGAGCACTCCGATCTGCTGGGTGGTTTCCGTATTGGGGAACTGCAGCGGGCCCTCGAGCACCTGGGGGTTCATCAGGGGCCGCAGTTCCTGGGTGGGCTGAGCCGTTGGCGGGATTCCGGGATGGCCGATACCCCGGCTATCCGACACCCCCATGCCTTCGCCGGGGACTCGGAGGATAACTGGGAGCAACAGGTGGGGCAGCTGCTCGCGGTGCTCCGCCGTGAGGGCCCGGACGTGCTCGTCACCTATGGGCCCGACGGCGGCTATGGGCACCCCGATCACATCCGAGCCCACCGGGTGACCCACGAGGCAGTCCGCCGACTCGCGGACGCGGGTGAGGAGGCCACTCCGCAAGAGATCTGGTGGGCCGTAACCCCGGCGGGGGCTTTCCATGCTGTGATGGCGGGAGCGGAGATCCCCGAGGGCTGGCGCGAGGCCAAAGACGGCGACGTCGCGCTGGTTGCGGAAGATTTTATCGACGCCTTCGTCCAGGGTGCGCCGGAGGACGTCGCGGCCAAGCGAAAGGCGATGGCGGCACACGCCACGCAGTTGTGGGTCGCCGACGGTTCGCGAACGGATGTCAACCCCGATGCTCGGGATGTCACCACGCCGACGGGGGAGTACCTCTTCGCGTTGTCGAACCTCATTAGTCAGCCGATCCTTCCCGTCGAGGGATATCAGCTGGGCTGGGTGAAGAACTCCGACCTAAACACAAACAGACAGATCAGTCTGCTACACTTTGACTTCGTGGTTCCCAGCAACGGGACCGCCCAAGAGCACGGTACTGACGGGAAGGCGCAGGGTGAGGATGGCTGACAACGTGATGAGCCATAATCGCCGTGTCGCAGACGCTGAAGGACAACGCCAGAGTGAACCTCACTGGGGAGACCCGAACCGCAGCCAGGTCCGCCGCGACACCACCCGCCGCGAGCGAATCGCGGGGATTGCCTGGCTGAGTGTCGGGGCCGCGTTCGGCCTCTTCGTTTCCGTGCTCTACCTGGGCAGCCGCATCAGCATCGGCGAGGTGAGTATTCCGTTGCCTTGGACGATCCTGTTTGCGGGAGTGTTCAACTGGATCATCACCAAGACCGCGCTGCTGTGGACCCCGAATAAAGCAATCGCTGCCATTCCCACGTGGATCTGGCTGGCGGGATTTATCGCGCTGCTGATGTGGCCTGCCCTCAGCGCCAGCGGGGATACCCTGATCCCGCAAAGCCTTGCCACGCTCGGCCTGCTCGCGGCGGGTCTTCTGGGTGGCGCGATTCCGGTCATGTACATCGACCCCACGGCCGATCGTGATTCGAATTGAACCCGCCCGAGTGACAGAATAAAAAGATAAGAACTTAGCCGTTAGCGCTAGACCCGATAGTGCATAAGGAAGAACAATGACCTACACGATTGCACAACCATGCGTCGACGTCCTGGATCGCAGCTGCGTCGAGGAATGCCCAGTGGACTGCATCTACGAAGGCAAGCGCATGCTGTACATCCACCCGGACGAGTGCGTGGACTGCGGCGCGTGTGAGCCGGTCTGCCCGGTCGAGGCCATCTTCTACGAGGACGACATCCCGGAGGAGTGGGAAGAGTACAACGACGCCAACGCGGCGTTCTTCGACGACCTGGGCTCCCCGGGCGGCGCTGCGGCGCTTGGCCCGCAGGATTTCGACGCTCCGATGATCGCAGCTCTGCCACCACAGGCCTAAGTGGCTCGGAGGCCGGCCTTCACTGTGTCGGCCGCGTGCCCGGCTCCCGGTGCTTCTGGTGGGGCACCGGGAGCTTTTCAATGAGGAGAGTGAATCCGTGACTCGACGGTCACCAGCTTTTCGCAGCCCCGCCGCCGAGCGGCTGCCTGCGTTCCCCTGGGACAGCCTGGCTGAGGCGACCCAGCGCGCTGCCGCCCACCCCGACGGGATGATCAACCTCTCCGTCGGAACACCAGTCGACGACGTCCCCCCGAATGTCCAGCTCGCGCTGGCGGAGGCTGCGTGGCAGCCGGGCTACCCGCCCACTGAAGGTTCCGCTGAACTACGGGGAGCTATCGTGGCCGCGATGGCCCGACGATTCGGGGTCACCGGGCTCAGCGAGGATGCCGTGGTGCCGGTGATCGGCACCAAGGAGGCGATCGCGAGCCTGCCGATGGACCTCGGGATCCATGCCGATTCGCTGGTGGTCATCCCGGAGCTCGCGTATCCGACCTATGAGGTCTCCGCGAAGCTCGCGGGCTGCCGGGTGCTGCGCGCTGATTCGCTGCTGAAGCTGGGGCCCGAAACCCCAGCCCTGATTTACCTCAACTCGCCCGCCAACCCGCACGGCGCAGTGCTCGGGGTAGAGCACCTGCGCAAGGTCGTGGACTTCGCCCGGCAGCGCGACTGCATCGTCGTCTCCGACGAGTGCTACCTGGGCCTGGGATGGGAGGCCACCGAGGTGGCCGACGCGCCCGTCTCCATCCTCGATCCGCGGGTCTGCGATGGCGACCACCGTAACCTGATTGCGGTGCACTCGCTGTCGAAGACCTCCAACATGGCCAGCTATCGCGCAGGCTGGCTCGCGGGGGATCGGCAGCTCATGGCCGAGATTCTCGGGATCCGGAAGCACGCCGGGGGCATGGTGCCGGGGCCGATCCAGCACGCGATGATTGCGGCGCTGAGTTCCGATGATTTCGAAACCTTGCAGCGGCAGCGCTACCGGGAACGCCGTGAGGTCCTGCTCGCCGGGCTGGACGCTGCTGGATTCACCGTCGAGCACTCCGAAGCCGGGCTCTATATCTGGGCTACTGAAGGACGGGACGCGTGGGAGACGGTGGGCCGGTTCGCGGAACTCGGCATCCTCGTGGCCCCGGGGCACTTCTATGGCCCCGCCGGAGCGCAACATGTCCGGGTGGGGCTGACCGCTAGCGATGAGCAGATCGCCAAGGCGGCTCAGCGCTTGGCGGAGCTGGGCTCGGGCGTGTTATAGACATAAAGAAAACGGCCTCGGAAGCATAAGATCGTGCTTCCGAGGCCGTTGGCTTATCTTGCCACGGGGGCGGACGCTCCAGGAGGGTCCGGTGCGCCCCGGTGACGTTCTAGAGTGTCATCTCCTCGTGGTCCTGGGCAGCAGGATTAACCTTGCCCACGATGTAGCCCAGCGCGGAGAGTGCAGCGAATGCGACGGCCACGGTGATGACCTGGCCTCGGGCCGAAGGATCCCACAACATGAGGACGGTGAGTCCCACCAGGAGGGCAACTGTCAGCCACGGCAGGAAGGGGTAGCCCCACATCCGGACCGGCATCTTGCCGCGGGCCTCGAGGGCCGGGCGCAGTTTGATCTCGGAGAGCACAATCATCACCCAGATCACCAGCAGCGAGCCACCGACGGCGTTGAACAGGATGCCGATCAGGTTCTCCGGACCCCAGACCTGCAGGGTCACTGAGAGGAATGCGAAGAGCAGGGATGCCCACACAGCCGGGATCGGAACCTGGTTGGAGTTCGTCTTTCGGACGAACTTCGGCGCGTAACCGGTGCTGCCGAAGCTGAACAGGAGGCGGGAGGTCGCGTAGATCTGGGCGTTACATGCCGAGAGCAGGGCGAGGACGATGACGATCTCCATGAGCATCACCGCACCCGGGATGTTCGCCAGCTCCAGAACGCGGGTGAACGGGGATTCCGCGGCGGTCTCAGCGTCACCCAGGGTGGAGAATGGAAGCAGCGCGGTGATCAGGAAGACCGAGCCAAGGTAGAAGACCGAGATGCGCCAGATAACAGCGCGGACGGCCGAGGCGATAGAGGTGGTGGGGTCCTTGGCCTCGGCGGCGGCGATGGTCACGATCTCAATGCCGCCGAAGGCGAAGGCAACCGCGAGCAGGCCGGCGGCCATGCCGGAGACGCCGTTTGGTGCAAAGTCGCTGAAGTGGGACAGCCCCGGGCTATCGAAGCCCGGGAAGAAGCCAAACAGCAGTCCCAGGCCGATGGCGAGGAAGATAATGATGACCGCGACCTTGATGAACGCGAACCAGTACTCAAACTCGCCGAAGCCGCGCACGGCGGTGAGGTTGACGAAGGTGAAGAACACGACCGCGACCAGGCCGGGGATCCACCCCTCCACGCCGAACCACTTGCCCATGATGGCGCCGGCGCCGGTGATCTCGGCACCCATGACCATGACGAGCATGAAATAGTACAACCAACCGAGCGAGAAACCCGCCCAGTTACCGAAGGCCAGGCGGCCATAAGTGGCGAAGGTGCCCGAGGCCGGGCGTGCGGCCGCGAGCTCGCCCAGCATCTGCATCACGAAGATGACGATGATGCCGGCGACGATGTAGGACAACAGGACAGCAGGGCCGGCCGCCTCGATGCCAACGCCCGTTCCGAGGAACAGGCCGGCGCCGATGGCCGAGCCGAGGCCCATCATGGTGAGGTGTCGGGTTTCAAGCCCCTTGCCGAGGGCGGAGCCGCTCTCTGGGGTTGCCGCTGTGGTGTCGGCAGCCGTCTGAGTATTGGGGGAATTCATGTAAGAATTAGACCATATTCACGCGCGCGTCAGACAACGGAGTCCAGTTATTTGCCCACTTCCGGGCCTGTGGGGGCGGGTAGTGCACCTGTTAAGGGGGAATGCGGGCAGCGCCAGGGGTTTCCCGGCGACCGCGTGTCCTGGGTCACCGTTAGTATGAGTAACGATGACTACTGAAGACTCCACCCCCAACTTCCCGGCCACCGATTCGGCCAATCTTTCCGATTTTCGTTTCCGTGGACCGGTGCTGTACCGGGGGACTCCGGATTCAGAGCCGAAGAACTCCACGACTGACCAGCGCTTGCTTCAGCCTCAGGAGAGCACCGACTGGCTGCACACGGACCCGTGGCGAGTGATGCGGATCCAAGCCGAGTTCGTCGACGGCTTCGGCGCGCTCGCGAAGATCCCTAAGGCGATCACCGTCTTTGGCTCCGCACGCATCCGGGAAGACCACGAGTACTACAAGCTCGGCCAGCAGATCGGTGAGCTGATCGCCCGCAGCGGCTACGCCACGATCACGGGTGGGGGACCAGGACTGATGGAGGCCGCGAACCGAGGCGCGGCTGATGCCGGCGGGCTCTCCATTGGCCTGGGCATCGAGCTGCCCCACGAGCAGCGACTCAACGACTGGGTCCAGCTGGGTATGAACTTCCGCTACTTCTTCGTGCGCAAGACGATGTTCCTGAAGTACTCCCAGGCCTTCATATGCCTGCCGGGCGGTTTTGGCACCCTCGATGAGCTCTTCGAGGCCCTGGTGATGGTTCAGACGCAGAAGATCCAACGCTTCCCGGTCATCCTCGTCGGGACGAGCTTCTGGGGCCCGTTGGTGGACTGGATTAAGGAACGGCTCGTCGAGGAAAAGTTGATTTCTCCGGAGGACGTCGATCTGATTCACCTCACGGATGATCCCGAAGATGCCATGGACTTTTGCCACCGTGCGCACGATAAACACAACGAAAGCCTCAAGCGCCGCCGGGAAGACCTCGAACGTGAGCGTGGTCGGATTGAGGAGGAGCTGGAGATGCTCCGCCGGGAGCAGCCCTAGGAGAAGCCACAAGGATGTACTGGATCTTTTCGATTGCCGGCGCGGCACTCGTCGCAGGGCTTCTCGTCTACTTGGTGGGGCGTGTATTCGGCCCGGGGGAGTACGCCGGCCCGCGAGCAGATCACCCCGCCGAAAGGCAGGCAGCGGAGTTCCGGGCGAACTGTGAGCTCACCGGGGCGAACCTGCGGCAGCTGAAGTTCACCCGCTCCCTCCGCGGGTACGACGCAGCCGAGGTTGACGCTCTGCTTGAGCGGCTCGCCACCCACCTCGACGACCCGGTCCGGCCGGGCGACCGTCAGCAAGCGTCCCCACCCGTCGGGGATAATAAGGATGATAAAGAAGCAGCAGAAAGGGCATAGAACCGTGGCACCCATTCCCAAGATTCCGCAGGCCGTACCCGAAATCACCTTCGGCGCGCCCGTCGAGGGAACCGAAGTGCTCACTGTGCGCTTCGACGCGGACCGCGATCACTCCTGCGGTGTCGAGATCAGCGCCAACGGAGAACCCGTCGAATGGGTCGTGGGGCTGCCTGATGCCCCGAAACGGGCATCTGACTTTTCCGAGCACAATGACTTCTTCGACGACGGTTGGCGTGCTCACGGGGCACAGATCGTCCGTCACATGAACCAGGTCGTCGCTGGCCACCCGGTTCGCGCCAAGCGCCACCTCGTCCAACTCCACCTGCCCGCAAACATTAAGCCCCGCCAGCTCCGCTCTCTCATCATTGGTGCGATCGTGGGTGGTCACCAGTTCGTCACCACGAATGAGAAGCGACCCGGTGCAGTGCGCAACCTTCACCTGGCGTGGGACAACCCAGCGCACCGCAGCATCGACGATCGCACGAACCTGGGGCTGCGTCGCGCAGTGCGCGACGGTGTGCAGCTGGGCAAGGCAACCTGCTTATCTCGGGATCTAGCTAACGCCCCCAGCAATGTGAAGTCCCCGGAATGGCTGGCTAAGCGCACGAAGAAGCTGGTCGGGAACATCCCGGGTGTCAAGGTGAAGGTCCGCGACGCCGAGTGGCTACGTAGTAAGGGTTTCGGCGGCATCATCGCCGTGGGCTCCGGATCGTCCCGCCCACCGGTGATGGTGGAGATGGTGTGGGACCCCGAGAGCATCGGCCTGCCGCAGCGCCGCAGCCCCATCGCCATGGTCGGCAAGGGAGTGACCTTCGATACCGGCGGTATCAGCATTAAGCCCGCCGCTGGGATGGACCTTATGCGCACGGACATGACCGGAGGGGCCAGCGTCATCGCCGCCTTCCGGGCGCTCGCTGAGGGACAGGTACCGCGCAAGGTCGTGGCAATCGTTCCGATGGCAGAGAACATGGTCTCCGGGGATGCCTACCGGCCGGGCGATGTTGTCGAACACTACGGCGGCATCACCTCTGAGGTGACCAACACCGACGCCGAGGGCCGCATGGTGCTGGCGGACGCGATCAGCTACGTGGCCAGGAAATACGAGCCGAATGCCATCATCTCCATCGCCACGCTCACGGGTGCGGCGAAACTGGCCCTGGGACTGCGCACGGGAGCGGTGTTCGCACCCACTCCACAGGTAGCGCTGAAGCTCGCGCGCCGGGGTGCCCAGGTCGGGGAGCAGTGGTGGCCGCTGCCGCAGCTGAAGTACCTGGAACAGGCGGTGGATTCGAAGATCGCGGACGTCCGCCAGGCGCCGAAGGGGCCGGGGGCAACCACCGCAGCGATGTTCCTCCGCCGGTTCACCCGTGGAGTCGACCTGATCCACCTGGATATCGCTGGACCGGGGCGTGCGGAGCAGACCTACGCGGAGGTCACGCCGGTCGGTACCGGGTTCGGTGCCCGCACGCTTGTACAGTGGTTAGCCAAATAGTTTATAAATTAAATTCTTGAGGCTTGAATGAAGGAGCGCGACTGTGCTTTCTGATGTGATTGATCTGCTGGCGGATCCGGTGGACGGAACCGCGCTGTCGGCTGGTGACGCGCAGTGGCGAACCCTCGTGTCCGACTCGGGGCATAGCTACGACATTGCCCGCCAGGGCTACGTGACGCTGGCCGGTGGGGCCGGGCTTCGTTACTCAGGCGATGACGCTGCGATGATTAGCGCTCGCGAAACCTTCCTCACCGGCGGGCACTTCGCTCCCTTCGTCGAGGCTGTCACCCACAAGGTGGAGGACGTGCTGGATGACGCCGGGGTCGAGCCGAGCAGCCACCCGGGGCTGGTGGAGATCGGTGCCGGCACCGGTTATTACCTGAGCCATGCGCTGGACACGATTGAAAACTCCCGCGGCGTGGGTATCGATGTTTCCACCGCGGCGGTCAAGCGCCTGGCCAAGGCTCACTCTCGCATCGGCGCTGTCGTCGCGGACGCTTGGTCGCGCCTGCCGATTCAGGACGAGTCCGTGGACGCGATCATGGTGGTCTTCGCTCCGCGTAACGCTGCCGAGTTCGCCCGCATCTTGAAGCCAGGCGGGGAGGTCGTGGTTCTCACGGCGGACGCCGGCCACCTTCACGAGCTGCGCGAGCCGCTGGGCATTATTGAGGTCGAGGAGGGCAAGGTTGAGCGAATGATCGAGCAGGCCTCCGGCCATCTCACCCCGGTCGGAGAGTCGGAGACCGTGGAATTCGAGATGACCCTCGACCAGGACTCCATTGCCGCGCAGATCGGCATGAGCCCGTCTGCACGCCACATTCATTCCAAGGTGCTCGACCAGCGCATTGAGAACCTGCCGCCGCAGATGAAGGTCACCGCGCGCGCGAAGATCACCCGACTCGCGAAGGCTTAACGCAGCCAGGAAGGGGCAAAGCCCCTCGCTGCCGCTGCCACTGATG
>Ga0079226_10002570_pt1 | contig 14029 bp, 19 predicted proteins | sample Poulit2014_FD_76345 | JGI IMG/M metagenome (GOLD analysis project Ga0079226, IMG submission 76345) | Agricultural soil microbial communities from Georgia to study Nitrogen management - Poultry litter 2014 | ecosystem: Environmental > Terrestrial > Soil > Agricultural land | place: USA: Georgia... | reverse complement strand
ATCAGCATTGACTCAAATACTGTCATTGGCATCACCCCCTAGCATAAGGGAATTAGCCACCACCTTGAATACTTATCTACATATCTACTAGTATATCTTATTTTATTCTATTTTTACAGCACTCTTTCTACCTCTATTTGACTAATCTCTTTTAACCTTTTCCCCATCCGTTCGATTAAATTTACGTCTAAAGCGTTCCCCATCGTGAAGTAACGCATCCTTTCGGGAATTCCCTCCGTCCAATTATCCGGAAAATTATTTAATCTCTCGCACTCTAAAGGTGTTAAATATCTTATTCCTTTATTATCTTTTATTATATGCGTTGTTCGATTAACCGTCCCCTCACTCGTTAAAATCGTTCGACTCGGCTTATGCAACTTATCAACTTCCGACATCTTTCCCTCTTTATATAAATATTTAAACCCTTCACTTGTTACCCGTTCTATTTCTTTCTTACCTCGTAAGTATTTAAATCGTTTTATCTCGTCTTCGGTTAAATAGTATTTATCCGACACTTCTTCCTCTAATACGTTTTCTAGTTTTCCCCTGTTTTTTCGTTTTGTTTTTACTCTCACCGTATAATACTTACCATCGACCATTATACCGGCATTTTTAAAATTCCCCTTAAACGTATCCGATATTTCCACGATATCTTTCCCCAATTCTTTTCCTTTTAATTTTAACGGTACTATTGTATCCATAACAGAAAACATCGGACTAAAGAAACCTCCCTCATATATACTCTTATATGGTTCATCTTTCTTTAATTTATCCGCAAAATATTCCCCTTCTTTCACTGCATATATAAATACCCTTTTACGACTCTGATCCCCACCGTAATGTGACGCATCGATAACTCGCCATTCCACGTAATACCCTAAATCTCGAAACGATGCCAACATAATTGCGAAATCTCTTCCCCTTTGTTCAGCAGGTGTAATTAATAACCTGTCTACATTCTCCAGTAAAATATTTTTAGGTTTTATTTCCCTTACTAAACGAACGATATCCCAAAATAATACCCCTTTCTTACCTTCTATTCCTTGCTTTCCTTTCGTAGACTTAGCTACCGAATAATCTTGGCAAGGAAAACCCCCTACTATTAAATCTATGTTCATATTTTCAAACGACTTCTCGTCTACTTTCCCAATATCCTCGTTACTCATAACTCCACTTTTAAAGTTATCTTTATAACAGTTAAAGGCACTCTGCGTTTTTACTCCCGGCTCCCACTGATTCATATACACCGTGTTAAAGTACTCTTTATCAGATCTTTCTAACCCTAAACGGAATCCCCCTACACCGGCAAATAACTCCATTACATTCATATTCCCTAATCCTCTCTTATAGTTGCACTTGTTTTCACTAAATGTACCATCTTATCTCCTTCATATTTTCCCTTTCCTTATCCCGTCCCAACTAAAAAAGACTCCTATTAAATAGAAGTCTTTTCTTTCTTACTTTCTTAGGTTTTCTTTTAAATTTTCCGCTGCCTCTTTACTACCTTGTTCATGATATTCTAATTTACCTAATTCTTCGTCTACCATTTCTTCGATTTCATCTCTTCCTACACTCACTATACTCTCACCCCTTTCCAACATATAATTATTCCCCCAAATAACCCCTAAATCCGTACCTTTAAAACTTATCTAAGTACTCTTGCGGTGTATATCCATCTTTAGAAAGTTTTATATACTCTCCTTTTGTAAGTTTTCGGCAACTCTTTATAAAGTCTACCGTTGCGTTTACTTCATGTCCGTCCGGCGAGTACCCCCACCATCTTTAAATATAATAAACGCATCTCCTGTATCCCCTTCATCTAAATAAAATCCCGCATAATTTCCTAACTCACTCATTTGTTTTCCTCCTCTAAAACACTTTTCACTTTCCCTTCTTTATTTCGCTTTCCTTTGCATTTCCTCTCTTACTTCTTCAAAATCATCCTCGGGAACACCTAAAGCGAAATCATACGACCCTTTCTCAAAAACTAACTTGTAATCGTCTTTGTACCCTAACGCTTTTCGTACACCCATTAAAAAACTTCCGTACTTACTGTACTCAATTCGATAATCTTCTTTTACATACGCAAACGACAATCGATACTCATCTCCCTTTACCTTGTACGGCTCCGCTTTTACTATTCTATTGTATACTTCCCCTTTTTTCTCGTACTCGATACTGACGTATTTATGTTCATCTTTCGCACTAAACTTAGGGATATGATTCCCATCGTTATTTGTTATACTCACACCATCTATCCTTACTGCGTACCTTTCCATTCTTTCTATATACCCTTTAAATTCCTCTCGATATTCATGGATATACTCATCCGCTAAAAATATAAACGATACGCTCGGTACAACGACAAACATTATTATAAATACTCCAATAACACTCAACGTCTTAAACGTTTTACTTTCTTCTAACAACATTACTTTATACAAAAAATAAAACGTTATTGGCAATATAACTACACCAAAAACGCTTATATGCTCTAATACCCAATCACTATACCCAAATTTCAGCAATTTTTTTCGCCTCTCTACAATATATACGTTTTTAAAATCACAAAAACAATAATAATTGCTACTAAAGGTAGTACCACACGTAAAATCGCTTTCACTGTCTTAAATAAAAACGGTACAACGATTAATGCAACAAGTAAAAATATAATTAGTTCCGTCACTGTACCACCCTCCTTTCTTTACATATTACTTTTTCCTATCCTTTTTACTTCACAATATACTCTGCATCTTCTAGTTTAATTGTTCTTATAACAACAATCTTTTTGCCTTATTTAACTCTACAATCGTTAAATCCTTTACTGACTCTCTTACCTCTCGTAATGTTACTTGCTTTCTAACAAACACTGCTTTCACTTTTACATTTCCCCTTTTATTACTTATTCTATTATCTTACATACCCTTATATTGTTTCCGAGCATGTTCCTTATCTAACGGGAAAGGACTATCTTAAAGATAATCCTGTCCCGCACCTAAATATTGCCAACCTTGCTCTTTTAATCTCGCCCCACAACACCTAGACAAATAACCTACACCATAATTTTTCCTTGTTTTACCGCCTTTAATTACAACCTTATCACAGTCGCCACATGTCCAAACCCAATACTTACCGCCAATTCCTACCATTTTACTCGTAACCCCTGTCCGAACTAAACCATGCCTTTTTAATTCGCCTTCAAAATGTGGATGCCCGTCCGAATGTGGCTCTCCTAATCTAAATAAAGCAAAGTGTAATGCCTCATGTTTTGCAATACTCTCAACAATATCTTTATTTTCCGTTTTATATAATTTATAAGATAATACAATTTTTAAACTTCCTTTTTCTACTTTTCCTGTATACCCATTCTTTTTATATGCAAAATATCCCCATTTTCTAGTTAGTCTTTTACTCCACATAACCGGTATATCTAATTCTACACCGTAGTTTGTTTTCGTAAACTCCCCCATCACTTTCTTTAAATGTTCCAAATAAACCTTATCACTCTCTTTTACGTCTACTCCTAACTCCATGCTCTTAACCAATATCCCCAACTCCTTAGATTTACTATCTTTATAGTACACCTCTTTTAGTTATATGTCAACTATTTTTATTTACTTTATCAGACTTATTTTATATAACGTACCTATCCACATATGTATGTTCAGATACTTATTTACTTTAATTTATTAGTTGACATCTTAATATAAAAGGTGTATATTATAGGTACAGTAATTTTTAGGAGGGTATAACATGTTAGATAATGGTTTTGGGATGTACTCGATTAAAAATAGAGCGACTATTAAGAGTGCAAGTAAACACAAAGAGTTAGACGAAATTAACACACAAAAACCTAACGTAGTTACCTGTAAACTAGGAAAAGTATTTCCCAGTAAAAACAAAGCCTTAGAATATTACATTAATGAGAAATTAAGTAATTTAGGTAACGGTTCGATAACTTACTACGAACTAGAAAAATACGTAGGCGGTAAAGTTAAAAAAGATTGGTTAAAAAGTTTCGGCACTACTCTAAATAGGTTTATTAATGCAAGTGACGAATATGTAAGAATGGATCGTGGCCGTTACTCTAAAGGAAACGCACTTAAAAAGGTTAACTTAGATGAAGAATTACTAAGAGCATGCATTAGCAAATCTGACGGAGTACTACACTACATTAAAGAATTTACGAAAACACACGGTTACTACCAATGGAGTGACGTACATTCTTACGTTAAGAAATACGTCCCCCCTAGTTGGATGGTTACTTTCTCCAACGTTTTTAGTAGATATACCAACGAATCCGAGTCATTTAGAAAAATAGAAAATGGCCTACATTACAAGATTTTTGACGACATCGACAAACCAATTTCAAGAGATGGGAAAGAGTTCTCCAACATACAAGAAGGTCTACGCTACTATATAATAGAAACACTTAAAGATGGCAATAATTACTCCAGTAGCGAACTTTACGAAAAGGTAAAAACTAAAGTTCCACCAAACTGGATGCGTAACTTTTCACAATGTATTTACCTCTCTCATAAAAATAATATTTTACAAAGAACAATAGATAAAAACTATAAATTAAAAGGAGTAGGTAAAGAAATGAGTGGTAAAAATAACAATAAATTAAATTTCGTATGTAAGAACGGTAAACACTTTAAAAACATAGCAGACGGAAATAGATACTATATTGAAGAATATTTTAATACCTACGGTAAAGGCAGACACCACGAAATTAGAAATTATATCAAAAAGCATGTACCAATTAAATGGTTAAAATCATTTGATACCGTATTTGACAGATACTCAAAGGACAAAGCAAACAATATCGTAAAACTATCTAGAGGACTTTACGCAACAGAACAATATAACAACAACAATGTAAAGCAATTAAAATTAAAAGACGAAGATCCTGTACCGTATAACTACAAAGATAGAACGAACGAGTTAGATAACGAAGATACTAAAGACGTAAACGTAGAAAACAATAACAACGTTAGTAACACAACAAACAACGAATTAACCATTATTAAACACGATATTAAACAACGTATCGAACAAACACAACAGTATATATCAGAAAAACTTGATAATATCGACTACAGTAACCTAAATAAAGATGACTTACTAGAAGTAATCGAACTAAAAGACTTAATTATAAAACTAAACAACTTAAAGTAAGATACAAAAAAAGGCTAAGAGAACTTTACTCCTAGCCTTTTTTATACCTTTTACAAGTCGTCAAAACCATTTAAATCGCTTGTTTTTGAGTACTGACGTGACTTCTGCTCGAAGAAATCTGTTTTTGTACCATCAAAATTATCTACATACGCTTTAATCCACTTCATCGGGTTTTTAATATACTCGGGATAAATATCATCGTACCCTAACATACGAACCATTTTATTTGCTCGATATTTAATATATCCCTCCATCTCGTGCAAGTCGATACCTTCAACGTCCTTCAGTACATACGTAGACCACTCCGTCTCCAGTTCAACTGACTCCGTGAACGCACCCATTACCCACTCCGTTAAATCATCCGTATTACTTTCCTTATTTTCAGCTAAAGTTGCTCTAAATAACTCCGCAATAAATCGTCCATGTTCTAATTCGTCCCTATTAATATAACTTATCATCGTAGACGTTCCAACCATTTTATTATGTCTTGCTAAATTGTAGAAGAACGCAAAACCGGAGTAAAAGAACATCCCCTCTAAAAGTGACGTATATACCATTACCTTTAAAATGTTTTCAATTGTCGGCTCCTCGACAAACTTATTATATTGTTTCATAATTTTATCATTTCTTTTTAACAATACTTTATCTTTACGTCCCAATTCAAATGCTTCGTTTTGTTCCGCTAAAGGTACTACTGAAGATAATACATACGAATAAGACTCGTTATGCACTGCCTCCTGTTGCGCTATTACCGCCATAATCGACTGTACAGATGGATCCGTTGCATATAAAGACAATAATAATGCCGTCCTCGTTTGTGGTGCATCTAAAGTCGATAACAATCCAATAATCTTTAAATACGCATCTTGTTCTTTATCCGTTAAAGTACGCAACTGCTTGATATCTGAGGACATATTCACCTCGTCTGCTTGCCAATAGTTCCCGTTCAGTTTTTTATACATCTTATACCAATGCGGATATGCGATATCGTTCCAGTTTAATATACCACTCGATTTCCCTCCGAATATCCCCGTAGACTTGTTCGGATTCTTTGGCTCTAACGTTTTCGCCTTCTCTAACTGACTTCCTAATACTTTACTCAAGTTTATTTCCTCCCTAAATTATCTCTTTTTTAATTTCCTAACTCTTCTTCCGTTACGATAAAATATACCTCTTCAAACACTCTCTGGTCTGACTTTACTATTTCAAAATCTTCTACCGTTACCACCGGTTCTTGATCCTCTTCTTTACACAACATTACATACCTATCAAGTAAATTTTTCAACTCTCTATCGTCTAAATACACATCTTCTCCGTAATACCTAGACACGTATTTTTGTTTACTCACGCCACACCCCTTCTCGCAATATGTTGTATTTCTTTATATCCCTTCACCTGTAACACTTTATCTAACCAATCCCTAACTTCCAACTCTTGCCTTCCTCGTGGCGACTGCTCAATTTTTAATCCCTCTTGTTCACTATTAAAGAATGTCGCTAGTTTATCTACTGCCTTGCAATACATCTCGTCCCCACCAAATTGCGTATCCCCCGTACCAAATACCTCTACGTTTTTAGGTTTGTACCCTACATCTAAAATGAAATCTTTTACCTCATCGGGCGTACAACCGTAATCCCACGTAAACGTTCCAAACAATATTAAATCGTATTTTTCCATGTTCGGTATCGGTTGGTTAAAACTCTCTATGTCATACAGTTGAACATTACTTCCTTCATTTTCTAACCCTTTTCCTAGTATCTCAGCAACTTCCTCCGTGTTCCCACTGTACGAATGGTATACGACTAAACTATTCATACCTAATTATCCTCCCTTTATATTTCAAATCGTCTTTATAGTTACTTTACATAAACAATTAAACTTTTAATCCGTATACCTCTACGAATTTATCTTCTCCAAAATCTTCTATATACCCTTTAAAGTAAGTCTCGAATTCTTCCCTACTCCCGTCATCCACAATAACATTTCCCTTACCCTCCTTTTATGTCCTCTTTGTTATAAAAAGGGGCATACCCAACAACTATGCCCCCCTCTTACCCTCTTCTTATTACGACTCACACCACTCACACTCTTCAATTTCCGTTGAACTAGAACGAACGTAATACGTTGTCTTTAATCCCCCTCTCCATGCTTGCAAATGTAAACCTAATAATATTGATGCTTTAATCGTATTCGGTACATATAAATTAAACGAAATACTTTGGTCGATATGTTTTTGCCTTGCTGCGTTCTGACGTACTGACCATCGTTGGTCAACAATGTACGATGAACGTCTGTAAATGTTATACGTGTTATGGTCTAAATCCGGCGCTGTAAAAGGTATCTTAAAGTCTTTCTTTTCCTCGTTATAAAACACGTTAAATATTGGATCAATGCTCGCAGTAGACCCCGCAATCATCGATGTCGATGAATTTGGCGCAACTGCCATTAAATACGCATTTCGTATCCCCGTATCTCGTACTTGTTCCATTAACTCTGCCCACGCTACCGTCATATCATCGGGATTCGTATACATGCCATCTAAATAACCCTTCTTATAAAAGTATTCTCCCGTCTCCCAATCAGACCCCTCAAATAAAGGGTAACTTCCTCGTTCCTTCGCTAAATCAGCACTCGCTTTAATCGTTAAATACGCTATATGCTCATATAAACTATCCGCTAACTCTACTGCCTCGTTCGTTTCCCACTCGATTCCCTTTAACGCAAGTAAATGATGCCATCCAAATGTTCCTAATCCTATTGCACGGTATTTTTGATTTGTAATCTGTGCTTGTTTAATCGGCAACGTATTTATTTCTATTACGTTATCTAACATCCTTACCTGTATTGGAATTAATCTATTTAATACGTCTTTTGGTACTGCCCTACCTAAATTGATTGAACTCAGATTACATACTACAAAATCTCCCGCCTTCATTTTCTTAATGTACACATCTTCGTTTTCAATGTACTCCTCTAAGAACTCCGTAGGCGACATGTTTTGCGTAATCTCCGTACACAAGTTAGAACAATAAATCATTCCCTCTTGGCTATTCGCATTCTTCCTATTTACCTCGTCACGATAAAACATAAACGGCGTTCCCGTCTCAAGTTGCGACTTCATTACTCGCTTCATAATCTCTATTGCCGGCACTTTCTTCTTTTTCAGTTTCGGCTCGTTTACACACTCAAAATATCGTTCCCTAAACGTTCCGCTCCCTTTTTCTTCATCGTAACAATCCTCTAATTTATACCCCATAACTTTATTCACTTCATACGGGTCAAACAAGTACCAATCTCCCCGCTCTTCTACCGTTTCCATGAATACATCGGGTACACATACACCCGTAAAAATATCATGCGCTCGCTGACGTTCGTCCCCATTATTTAACTTTAAATCTAAGAACGCCTCAATATCCGAATGCCACACATCTAAATAGATTGCTATCGCACCTTTTCGTGTTCCTAATTGGTCGACACTCACCGCTGTATTATTTAACTGTCGTATCCACGGAACTACTCCACTAGACATGTTTTTATACCCTTTAATCTCACTTCCACGCCCTCTGACTTTTCCCATATATACACCTAAACCGCCACCGTTTTTAGATAACTGTGCGACATCTGTATTTACTCCGTAAATAGATTCCAAGCTATCCTCTACCGTATCGATAAAACAACTCGACAATTGACCATGTGTTTTACCCGCATTATTTAATGTTGGTGTTGCTACTGTCATATACAAGTTACTTAACGCCCAGTATGCCTCTAATACGTATTCGTTTCTCTTTTCTTCGTCCTCTTCTTGCATTAACCACATCGCTATAACCATAAACCGCTCTTGCGGTAACTCGAACACATTCTTTTCGTAATCCGTTGCTAAATATCGTGTTGCTAACGTATGCAATCCTAAATAATTAAATAATCCGTCTCGCTCTTTTACGATATTATCTTGAAAGACACGAATATCTTCTTTAGAATAAACCGTTAACAAGTCTTCGTTATATATCCCTTTTTCTACTAACTCATCAATTAAACGGTAGAAATCTCCGTATCCTATCTCTTTTTCTCCTCTATTTTCGCTCGCTTTCATATACAAATACTCTCTGTAGATATTACTCGCTACATACGTCCAGTTCGGACTCGCTTCATCGATATTTTCTAATGCGTTTTTAATTAATTTATCGACTACCTCGTCCACTGTATCCGTTTCTTTTACCACCCTTTTATTCTTTTCTAAATACTCCTCTGCATCAACGTCTAATTTATCTACTAAATCTTTTACCCAATCATGACTAAATGTATTGCCCTTCAACCTTTCCATTTCCTATCCTCCTAAATATTTTTTATGTTTTATTTCTTTTATTCTAAATCCCTAACTATATCCATCTCTTTTTAGAGTGTACTTACTTCTAATCAATTTCCACTCCCCTTAGTTAACCTTCAATTTTATCTACTCTCCTTTTTTCGTTTCATCTAAAACTGTTTCGTACACCCTTGTTCCTTTTTCACTTTACCTAGCTATCTTCACCCCCACCCATTTCACCTTTACACCTATCTTCAACTTCCTTTTCTTCCTTCTCTCTTTTTTCCTATGTACATTTCATACTACCACTTAAACCGTAGCTACTTTTTACTTTCCTTATCATTTTAAAAATAAATTACACGTTCTTTATTATCATTTTTAAAAATAAAAAAGACCCGTATAAGATTCACCGTCTTATAAGAGTCTTTTAAATTATTTTTTATTTATATAGCTACGTACCGTTAAATATCTAACATCTCTATATCTACTTCGACCTTTGCAACTACGCAAAACTCTTCCCAATAAAAGTTCCTATCTTCCAATATCTTATGAAAGTATTTTCGTATCTTTTCTAACTCGCATAACGTTAGCGACTTCTTCCCCTTTTTTAAACACATATCCTCATGTCTCATTTCCATTATCTTTATATCCTTCATTAACTCATCTAATTCCTTTTTTTCGAGTACGAACACGTCTATGTTTCCGTTATATGTATAAAAATTAAACGTCCTCTCAGTTGCGATATAATCCTCTATCACTTTCGACTCGTACATTTCTCCTCGTTCCGTAAAATCCTCTAAAAAATCCCTTTGTACGACCTCTATATAAAACATACCCCTCTCCTCTCTTGCTCATCTTCCTACTCTTTTTCCATCATACATCTTTCGTTTCATTTTAAGCAACAGTTGCTACCTTGAATCTATAAAATAACCGTTAAAAAAAACACCTACGACTTTACCGTAAGTGCTTTCTAACCTCTTTTATTATTTATCACCGATTTATACTATTTTTACCGCTAAAAGTAGTACATAACATGCCATTGCCATAAACACCAATGCCCATACCATCGGATGTATATATGTAAATCGACTAAGGTTGGTCGCATCTCCCGCCTCGTACTTATTTCGCTTTGCTAAAATAACTAACTGTACCGTAGAAGATACCGACTCCATTAACATTACCCCTACAATCGTCCACACGTACACCTCTACCATTTTTACTGTCCCGTACTTCGCTAATAATATCGATATTGCTACAACTAAACTTAACCAAGCAATTCCAAACTTATTCCTTACCCACAAAATCATACTTACTATCGCTACAGACGTTAACCCATATAAGAAATATTCGTAATAACCTTGTTCCAATACCCATACAGACATTAACGCTATTCCCGATGCAAATGGATATCCCGCAAATGCTATTAAAATGTTGCGAAACCGTCCCCTACTTTCCGTAATCGCCTCGCCACTCGTATCCGCATTTAAACTCACTTTATATACCTTCGCTCCTACGAATATTGACATTAAAAAATGTCCTATCTCGTGTATTAACGTATTAAATATTCTAAAATATTTCCCCAAAAAGGGAACTCTCGTTAAAATTAACCCTACTGCTAAATATACCCAAATCATTTACTTTTCCTACCCTCCATGATATTTATTTACTTCACCTGCTAGGATCCTCATATCCTTGACATCCCTTTCCGCTAAACGTTGCCCTATTATCAACTTAAACTGCAACTCTTGTAATCTTTCGGCTCCCGAAAAACCCCTCCCTCGATACGTATTCGCATCTACTAAAACAATATCTCTTATCAAATCCTCTTGCGTTTCGTATATGTCTTTCCAATTTACCACTTTACCCAACCATATCTACTCCCTTAATTCTTCTCTTTTAATAAAATAAGGCGAGTCCCGTTAAAGCAACTCACCTATAATTGTCTGCATGTTTTTATCCGTTACATGACACCCTTCATCCCCTAAATCTAATACGAGCAAGTTTCCTCCATGTTCCTCTATTGTATCTACATAATAACTTCCAATAAACCTACCATAATCCTCGTTGACATGGTTTACCCTTTCCTCGTAGAACTCTACTAAAGGTCGGTCTTTTTCATACGTCAATTTATTATTTAACCCGTATTTATCGCCTCGTTTTAATAGTCTCGCATTAAACATTCTTCCTACATCGTTTTGTACCGTTATAAATTTACTCACGCTTATCATCTCCCTAGAAATATCCTTTTTATTCCCTACTTAGATACTACTGCTCCAATTTCTCCTAACTCGTACAGCATATCCACATGTTTCTCTAATACGTTCCGTAACGCTTCCTTTACGTCTTGTTCTACTCTTCCTACCCCTGTTGTACTTACAATTTCGACTCCACTATTATCTTCAATTAACTTAAATGCTAACTCTAAATCAACCTCGGCTAAATAATCCACTTTACCTAACCCCTTTACTTATTTTATGTAGGGAAAGTGCCTACCCTACTAGGCACTCTCTCCTTTTTCCACTCGATTGCGATACTTCCTTTTCTCGCAACTTTTAGTGTAATTCCTAACTCTACTAAGGAATCTATTGTAGTTTCTTCTGTTTAAACCTTCTTTGTATAACAGTTGAACAATTGCATAAAACTTCAATAAATCCTTCATCTTCCTTCTAGACTTCATCGTATCGTTTATTTTATTAAACGTATTTACCTTACTCAATTTGCTTTCGGTTTGTACGTCCGAAAACTCAATGTCATGCGTAATATCTACCATTAAACAGTCGTAATAACTTATGTTTTCTCGTAACTCTTTTATTCTCCTGTTTACCTTCCCTTTACCTTTTTTTAGGTACTCGTATTTACACACTTTATCTATCTCTTTTAAACAACTCTTACTTAACCTACCCAATCTACTTCATCTCCTTCCCTCTTTTGTTACTTACTATATTACACCTCTTTTATCCTAATGTCAACCACTATTTACCTTCCTTTTAATTTTATTTGGATCCCTATTATATTTTTTATATAAACCTCCCCGTTGCTTTTTGTACCGCTTACTTTTACCTTTATATTTTCCAACGTCTTTTTCCGTTAGCTTTATTGCCCTTTCATACTCTCAATATCGAACGTTGCTTTTTGCTTTCCCACAATTTTTTGCGACAAAATTATAAACCCCTTAAAACCAAACCCCACTTGGTCACACTTATTGAAGTCGCCACACTTATTGAATTCGATATTATACCTACCTACTCCCTACTAAAATAATCTACTTGTTTAATAACTAATACCAACCCAACTAAACTAATCCAATACCCAACCAACAAACACCTTTCTTAACCCTTCTCTACGTAGTATTATATCCTATTTGTTCCTTTCACTTTTTCAATTCCTTATCTAAATCGAAAAAAGTTTAAAATAAAAAAAAGAGTAGCTTTATTTGCTACCCTTTACTCCGTACTTATTTTACCTTTAAAGTAATAGTCGCCCAGCTTTAACTCCTCTTCCTCCTCCATGTCATCCTCACCCTCTAACATAGCCAAGAACTCATCACTATACTGCTCAAACTCTATGTACTCCGCATTATTACACTGCCCGCATTCCATCTCCAACACCGCTTTTTTACTAATAAACATATCCACTTTACTGCCACACTTATCGCACGTTGCGTTTACAGTAAAGTTTTTTGTTACATCTCCTAAAGTATACACTTACTTTTTGCCTCCCTATTTACATATATCATTACTACTTTACATGTTACACGCCTTATTTACGTTTAAAGACGCTTTTTTTACACGTTTTACACCTTACCTATGTATGCCCCCTCATTACACCTATTACACACCACTTTACACTTTTTATATATTAACGTCAACTTATTAATCGAAATAAAAGGACAACCCCGTTTAAAGGCTGTCCTTACTAAACCTGTATTATTTTGCTATATCCTTGTAGATATCGTTGATGTCCTTAAACAACCCGTAACTACCCTCACTTTGTAACTCGTTTACTACAAAATCGTACACGTCCTCATCGCTACCACCAATTACTATATCAAACGAACTCATCTCGTATACGTTAAACTCTAGATATACTATATGATACAACCCGTCTTTACCCTCAAACAATTTTGGATGTCTTTTTGCTAACTCTATAAAACGCTCTGGGTCTTGCTTAATTGCCTCTCGAAACAGTTCAATATTTGCCTCCGCTGGACTACCCTTTTTTACTAAACCGTCTCCGAAATCCACTTGTCCATTCATTAAATCAAAATACTTATTATCTCTAGGAATTGCTAACGACTCGCCCTTACTATTTGTATACACATTTCAACTTACTACCTCACCCGCATACGTCTCTCCCGTTAAACTACTTTCCATTAATACTACGTCTTTAATTTTAAATTGTGTCATTACGACATTCCTCCCTAAAAATTTACTGCCACAACTATACCCCGTTTTTACGCCTCATATTGACGTTTGCTTATCTCCTAAAGAAATTAACCTAACAACTATCCTACTCATACCCTTTAAATAGAAAAAGGAGTGCGCT
>Ga0079226_10002569_pt1 | contig 14031 bp, 9 predicted proteins | sample Poulit2014_FD_76345 | JGI IMG/M metagenome (GOLD analysis project Ga0079226, IMG submission 76345) | Agricultural soil microbial communities from Georgia to study Nitrogen management - Poultry litter 2014 | ecosystem: Environmental > Terrestrial > Soil > Agricultural land | place: USA: Georgia... | reverse complement strand
TCTGGGGTTTAAGATGCCGAAGTTTGTGGCATTTGATGAGCACACAGTGTTTTCTTTAATGGATCCAGCGATAACTTGTGTGGCACAAAATATAGAAGCTCTAGCGAGTGAGTTGGTAGGAGGGTTAATACAACAAATAGATAAAAAGCAAGAGGAGGCAAATCGTGTAGTTATACCTTGTCAACTTATTATTCGCGAGTCATCTATTTGATCTCTAAGATAGGAGGGATAGATTGGTGTAAAATCATCAAGGGAATGAATAGCCTGGGCTCATGTTCTGTTTTGGTGGCTTAAAGAGCTTTTTAGTTATTTATTCTCTTTATTAAGTGCATAAATATTGTATATTTACTCAAGATATTGTATAAATTTTCGTATAGTTAAAACAGAAGCCTAGGTCTTATTGTTTATTATTAATTTAGCTAGGTTTCTATTTTGTTTATTATGTCAGACGTATTTGTATTTAAGTGGACAAGAAGTACAAATGATGACGGATTAATTTAGAATATTTCTACGCTAAGATACGGTAGTTTAGAATGATTATAAATTGATAATTGGAGTCACAAATTTGTCACGGATTACTTAAATAGTTATACTTTTGTGCATTGTTGAAGTTCTAGGACGACAACTGGAGTTAGCAAAATGTTTATTGATCGTAATATTTAAGTATAATTAACTGAATATGAGGAACATCTCATCCTATTTTGGAAGATTAGTGAAGACAGTGTCCATTGGTCTGATGCTTCTTTTCTCCATTTCTTCTTTGCAAGCCCAGGATGTAAAGGAGGGTGAATCGCTATTTAAAGCTAGGTGTACTGCGTGTCACCAGGTGAATCGTGCAGGCGTTGGTCCAGCTCTTGAAGGAATGACCGAACGTCATCCCGATGAAGACTGGCTAGTTAGTTGGATTAAAAACTCTCAGGCGTTAATCGCATCGGGAGATGAGGCAGCGGTTCAGCTGTTCGAAGATTACAACCGTATTATGATGCCGGCCAACCTTGATTTATCCGACGAACAAATTCTAGGTATTATTGCATACGTAGAAGCGGAGGAAGTAAGATTAGCTGAAGCTGCACAAGCTCCAGCAGGCGGAGAAGGTGGTGCTGCAGGAGCCTCAGGGGATGTGAGTGCTCTTATGTTGGTAACCGTAGCCCTGATAGCTATATTAGCGGTAGTGGTTATCGTTGTGTTAAACCGTGTTGTTCGTACACTTGAAAAGGTTGTCGAACAGAATAAAGAAGCAATTCTTAAAGCACAAGGTGAACCTGTTGAAAAGGATAATAGACTGTTGCTGTTTGCACAGGCATTTGTCAAGAACAAAAAGCTGGTTTTCTTTGTTCTATTGATGGTTGTCTCTTTATTAGGAGTTTGGGGTTGGAAGACCATGTGGAATGTAGGTGTACACGATGGCTATATGCCAGTACAACCTATTAAATTTTCACACCAAATTCACGCAGGAGTGAATCAGATAGAATGTCAGTACTGTCACGGTGGAGCATTTAAATCTAAAAATGCTTCTATTCCATCAGCTAACGTTTGTATGAACTGTCATACAACAGTAACGGCAGCTGATCACTATAACGGTGAAATATCACCAGAAATTCAGAAAATTTATAGAGCAGTGGATTATGATCCAGACACTCGGGAGTATGGGGATAACCCTCGTGCTATTGAGTGGGTAAGAATTCATAACCTACCTGATTTTGCATATTTTAATCACTCGCAACACGTTACTGTAGCAGGTGTAGAATGTGAAACATGTCACGGACCTATCGAGTCTATGGAAGAAGTATATCAATACTCTCCATTAACGATGAAATGGTGTGTTGATTGTCACCGTGAAACATCCGTTGATATGGATAACGAATATTATGACCAGTTGATTGAGGCACACGAGAAGTTGAAGAAGGGTGAAAAAATGACCGCTGCTATGATTGGCGGACTAGAGTGTGGAAAGTGTCACTATTAATTAATTGTTGATTTAAGAATCTTTTGATTTAGTTTATCATAAATGGGTAACAATAAGAAATATTGGAAAGGTTTAGAAGAGTTGAATCAAACTCCTGCTTTTGTAGAAAGTAAAAAAGGGGAGTTTTCTGAATCTATTCCCTTAGAAAATGTGTTGAATGAGTCGGGCTTAAATACTAAGTCCCCTCGTCGCGATTTCTTAAAGGCCATGGGCTTCGGTTTAGGAGCTGTTACTTTAGCAGCGTGTACTCGTACACCTGTACATAAGGCGGTTCCATATGTAATTAAACCTGAAGAAGTGACTCCTGGTATTCCGAACTTTTATGCGTCTTCGTATAATGGTCAGAGTATCCTTGTAAAAACAAGAGAAGGGCGACCGATAGCTGTTGAAGCAAATACGGCATCTACAGCACTTAGCCAAGGCTCAGAAATTACTGCGGTAACATCTGTATTGGACTTATACGATATGTCTAAGTTACAGAACCCTCAACTTAACGGTAAAGATACAGAGTGGTCTAAGCTAGACGCTGCTGCTAAAGCTGCCTTTGATAAAGCATTAAACGAAGGAAAGCAAATAGCTGTAGTTTCAGAAAGCGTTCATAGCCCATCGGCACTTCAAGCTTTAGAAAATTTTAAAGCAAAGTATCCTAACGTTACACACATACAAACATCTGCTGTTTCTTACAGTGGGATAATAAAAGCTAATGAGAGAACGTTTGGAGCAGCAGTTGTTCCTACTTATGCGTTTGATCAAGCTGATGTAGTGGTTTCAGTTGCAGCTGACTTCTTGGGAAGCTGGTTGTCGGGTGAAGAGCAGACACAAGACTTCATGAAGGGTAGGGATTATAAGTCCTTAAAAGAAGGACATATGTCTCGTCATATTCAATTTGAAACAGGCCTAAGCTTAACAGGTACTGTTGCCGACGTTAGAATAGCAATTAAGCCATCCGAGGAAGGTGCTGTATTAATTGCTTTATACAACCATCTAACAGGACAAAACCTACAGGGTGGACAATTGAAGAAGAAAGCTCAAACAGCTGTTCAATTAGCTGCACAGGAGCTTCAAAATAATAGAGGTAGAGCACTTGTTGTATCTGGATCGAATGATCCAGACATCCAGGCGCTTACCAATGCCATTAACCTGCAACTTCAAGCATACGGTAAGTCTATTCGTTTAGATCGTCCTTCAAACCTATTTAACGGTTTAGATGAAGAGTTTAATCAATTCTTAGCGGATGCAAAAGCAGGACAAGTTGGAGCAGCGTTATTCTGGGGTGTCAACCCAGCTTACAGTTACTTCAATGTGAAAGAAGTGGAAGATGCTTTATCTAAAGTAGCCTTCTCTATATCGTTTGCTCAGAGAAACGATGAAACTGCGAGTTTAACAACTGCAGTAGCACCTGACTCTACTTACTTAGAGTCTTGGGGTGATGGTTCAGTTAAAGCAGGTTTCTACACTGTTGTACAGCCGACCATTAATCCTGTTTTCAATACTAGACAAGTTTTAGAGAGCTTACTAATATGGTCAGGCGATAAAACCTCTGCTCACGATTTTGTTAAAAATTATTGGGAAGAGAATATCCTTCCTACTGCCAATAAATCTTGGAAAGAAGTTCTTCAGAGTGGTTTTGTAGATACATTTGCTTCCGGTGAGGGTTCACAGCCTTCTGGTAATGTAGACATAACTGCAATTGCTTCTTCAATCAACCAAAATGCTAAAGCATTAAGTGCTGATGTAGAACTACATCTGTATCAAAATACAATGGTTAGAGACGGTAAGTTTGCTAACAACGCATACTTACAAGAACTTCCTGACCCAGTTTCTAAAGTGACTTGGGATAACTACGCAGCTATTAACCCAACCTTTGCGAAAGAGTTAGGGCTTAAAGAAAACGATAAGGTTTCTGTAGTAGCAAATGATATTACAGTTGTACTACCTGTATTATTGCAGCCTGGTCAAGCAATGAACACCGTGTCTATTGCTGTTGGTTACGGTAGAGAAAAAGCTGGTAAGGTAGGAGATAACGTTGGGGTAAATGTTTACCCACTAACTAGGTTTGTAAACGGTACAGTTCAATTGAATAACAAAGCAGACGTTAAGAAAGCGGGTGGATTCTATGAACTTGCTCAAACTCAAACTCACCATACCATTGAAGGTAGAAATATTATTAGAGAAACTACGTTTGCAAAATACTTAAAAGACCCGTCCTCTGAGGCAGGTAGATTCAGTGACGACCATAAAACTTACGACCTATGGAATAAATACGAATCTCCAGGTCATAAATGGGTTATGGCTATCGACTTAAATGCGTGTACTGGATGTGGTGCTTGTATTGTAGCCTGTAACGTTGAGAACAATATACCAGTTGTAGGTAGAGACGAGGTTCGTAGAAGAAGAGAGATGCACTGGTTGCGTATAGATAGATACTATACGATTGAAGAAGATGGACAGCAATACACCAAAGAAGGTGAGATTAAATCTGTAGAAGATTTTGAAAACGTTACTGTTGTTCATCAGCCTATGCTTTGTCAGCACTGTGACCATGCTCCATGTGAGACAGTATGTCCGGTGTTAGCAACAGTTCACTCTTCTGAAGGTCTTAACCACATGGCTTACAACCGTTGTTTCGGTACAAGATACTGCGCAAACAACTGTCCGTATAAAGTGCGTCGTTTTAACTGGTTTAACTACTGGAATGACTCTCGTTTTGATAACTACTTAAACAACGAGTTTACTCAGTTAATGTTAAATCCAGACGTAACAGCTCGTTCACGTGGGGTTATGGAGAAATGTTCCATGTGTATCCAGAGAATTCAAGCTGGAAAACTTCAAGCGAAAATGGATAACCGTAAAGTTAAAGATGGCGATATTAAGACAGCATGTCAATCTGCTTGTCCTGCAAACGCAATCATCTTTGGTGATATCAACGATCCGAACTCTGAAGTTTCTAAAGCACTTAAAAACGAGCGTGTTTATTATGTTTTAGAAGAGATAAATGTTCAACCTAATATTGGTTACATGACCAAGGTTAGAAATACTTTTGAAGCTTAATTTTTCATATTTGAAATTTTTAAAATATGTCATCACATAACGAATCGATCATCAGGCAACCTTTAGTTACGGGAGAGAACATAACGTACGCAAAAGTAACGGACGATATCTTACTTCCCGTAGAAAACAAGCCCAATAAGGCTTGGTGGATTGGGTTTATAATTGCCGCATTAGGTGCATTATTATGGGTAGCCTGTGTAGGATATACCTTCTGGACTGGAATTGGAGCCTGGGGTTTGAATAAAACTGTAGGCTGGGCGTGGGACATTACTGACTTCGTTTGGTGGGTTGGTATCGGTCACGCAGGTACACTAATTTCAGCTGTATTATTACTATTCCGCCAAAACTGGAGGAACTCTATTAACCGTTCCGCTGAGGCTATGACAATTTTTGCTGTTATTTGTGCAGCAACATATGTAGTAGCTCACATGGGACGTCCTTGGTTAGCGTACTGGATTTTCCCTATCCCTAACCAGTTTGGTTCACTTTGGGTGAACTTTAATTCCCCATTAGTTTGGGACGCATTTGCAATTTCCACTTACTTTACTGTGTCTCTTGTTTTCTGGTACTGTGGTTTATTACCGGATATAGCAGCTGTAAGAGATAGAGCTAAAGGTTTACGTAGAAGAATCTATTCCGTATTATCTATGGGATGGAATGGATCTGTTAAATCGTGGCAACGATTTGAAATCGTTTGTTTGATACTTGCAGGTATTTCTACGCCATTAGTACTCTCGGTACACACCATTGTATCTATGGACTTTGCGACTTCCGTAATTCCAGGATGGCATACAACTATTTTCCCTCCGTATTTCGTTGCAGGTGCTATTTTCTCAGGTTTCGCAATGGTTCAGACCTTATTGCTGATCATGCGTAAAGTTTTACGGTTTGAGAACTATATCACTATGTTCCACATTGAATCAATGAATATCATTATTCTTGTTACCGGTTCAATTGTGGGTATTGCTTATTTAACTGAGCTTTTCATTGCTTGGTATTCTGGATCTGAATACGAGTTGTACGCGTTTACCAATCGTATTGGTGGTCCATACGCATGGGCTTATTGGGCGATGATGTCATGTAACGTGATTTCACCTCAGTTGTTCTGGTTTAAAAAGATTCGTACGAGTATTCCAATTTCATGGGTACTTAGTATAGTGGTTAACATCGGAATGTGGTTTGAGCGTTTCGTAATTATCGTTACCTCATTACACAGGGATTATCTACCATCTTCATGGGCGATGTTCTATCCTACATGGGTAGACGTGGGGATCTTTGTAGGGTCGATTGGTTTATTCTTTACCTTATTCTTATTATTCTTACGTTTCTTACCTGCAGTAGCTATTGCAGAGGTTAAGATGTTGTTGAAGAGTTCAAGTTTACAGCATAAGAAGAAGTTGGTTAAAGAAGGTGCATTCCCAGCGGATCAAGTTGATTTCTTTAAATCTAGATTGGAAATGTACGATTCAGTAACTGAAGAAGAAATTAAGGAAATTTAAATTTAGGTAGCATGAGCAATACAAAATATATTTTAGGAAGTTTTGCTGATCCCGATGAATTAATGGAAGGGATTGATAAACTACAAGCAAACAACGTTTCAATATATGATTGTTTCACCCCGATGCCTATTCATGGTATCGAGGCGAAATTAGGAGTTAAGCCTTCAAGACTACCTATAGCAGCATTTTGCTTCGGTGCATTAGGTACAGTACTTGGTTTTTCTCTACTATATTATACTATGGTTCACGACTGGCCACAAAATATTGGTGGTAAGCCAGCATTTTCGGCTCCAGCATTTGTTCCAGTGACATTCGAAATAACCATTTTGCTTTGTGCATTAGGTATGGTTGCTACCTTTTTCTTTCGCAATCACTTGTTTTTCGGTAGAGCTCCAAGAGTTATGGACTTAAGAGCTACTGATGATAGGTTTATATTAGCAGTTGACGCCCGTGAAAATCAAAATCATGAAATGATTGAATCTTTATTGAAAGATGCGGGAGCAGTAGAGGTTAAGTTCAATAATAGGAAATATGTTAGTTATGAATAAGAGGAGTTTATTTGGAACCATATGTCTTTCCATCGCCACAGCTACAATGTTAGTTTCTTGTGGAGATGGTACTACCAGGAGTACTGGTTTAGAATTCTCAAGGAATATGTACGATCCATTGGCTTATAACCCGGATCAACCAAATCCTAACTTTAGTAATAAAATGACTGCTCAAACTCCTCCTGAAGGAACTACTCCTATTGGATTTGAGCGATTTGAATACGGTGAATCTGTTGAAGAATATACTAGAGCGGGTGCCGAATTGATCAATCCACTTGAAGTTACTGAAGCTAATCTTGTTAAAGGGGAAGCTTTATACCAAGCGTATTGTGCAGTTTGTCATGGAGAATCTGGAAAGGGTGATGGGCCGATTACCAAGGATAGAAAAGTTGTTGATTCTCGTGGTGAGAGAGATTTAGAGAATTTCCCTCCCCCACCATCTTTCTTAGCGTCTGATAACGCTCCGTCTTCAAGAGGTGGAACAATGAAAGAACTGAGTGATGGTCAAATTTACCATACTATTGTTTATGGTTTAAATGCGATGGGATCTTATGCTTCTCAATTGTCACCTGAGGAACGTTGGCAGGTTACTATGTATGTGAAAGAATTACAAACAAAATAATATTAACTTTACAATTATAAATGGGAACGCTCAGTCATCATAACGAATATAATTTTGGGGAACAATACAGGTTTGCTGGTATTGCTAAAACCCTAAGCTTGGTAGCCATAGCCCTAGGAGTTATTGCTATCGCGTTTGGTTTATTTTCTTCAGAAAGCATTATTGTTGAACGCACCTATGCAAACTTACTTCTTATGGGGTATTATTTTGCGTGCGTTTGTGCTGCTGGAACCTTCTTTGTTGCCCTTCAATTGGTAACACAGTCTGGCTGGTCCGCTGGAATGCTTCGTATTCCACAAGCGATGTCCAGCATATTACCGATTGCTGCAGGTCTATTACTAGTAATTATGGTAATGGGATTGTTTACTAACAACCTGTATAGCAGCTGGAATTCAGAAGGACTTATGGATCCAGATAGCCCTAACTACGATGCTTTAGTTGCTGGAAAGGATGCATTTTTAAATGTACCTGGATTTTTGATCCGTCAAATTGTTTTTATGGGATCCTACAGTATATTTGCTTTTATACTTGCTAAGTTGTCTTATAAAGAAGACTTAGACGGTGGTCTTCATAGCTACAAAAAGAGTTTTAAATTATCGGCTATATTTTTAGTGATTTTCGGATTCACTACTCCTATATGGTCATTCGATACAATTATGTCATTGGAAGCGCATTGGTTCTCTACCATGTTTGGCTGGTACAATTTTGCAGCTATGTGGGTTAGTGGATTATGTGCGATTACGATTATCTTAATTGTACTTAAGAAAGCAGGATACATGTCTTGGGTTAACGAGAACCACTTACACGATTTAGGTAACTTAATCTTTGGTTTCTCTATATTCTGGACTTATGTATGGTTTTCTCAATTTCTCCTTATCTGGTACTCGAATATTCCAGAGGAGACCGTTTATTTTTATAAGCGTTGGGAACCAGAATACAAACCTTGGTTTTGGTTAACTTTAATTATCAACTTCCTGGCACCTTTGTTATTGTTAGTTGATAGAGATGCAAAACGCAAAATGGGTATGATGCTTTTTGTTTCGATACTATTATTATTAGGTCACTGGTTGGATTACTATATCATGGTTATGCCAGGTACAGTGGAAAGTGAAAGAGGTTTTGGCTTAATTGAAATTGGTACAGCAGTAGGATTTACGGGTTTATTTATTTTCTTAGTGATGAGCAAGATTAGTAAACACGCATTAGCGCCTGCAAAACATCCATTATTGGATGAAAGTCTGCACCATCAGATATAGATTTTGTTGGGTATAATTGGTATAGTTTAGAGATATAAGTTAGAAATGATATTATTTAATAAAAGTAAATTCGCATGTAGCTTCGCTGGGTTTCTAGCTGCGATAATGTTTTTACTGATTCAACCTGTAGGTGTCTTTGCACAAGAAGAAGAATCAGTAGATCAAGTAGAACAGGTAGATTCTACAGCTACCCAAGAGGTGGGAGATCAAGAAGAGGTTGAAGCTGAATCGGAAGAAACAGATGCGGAAGCAGCTGCAGTTGCTGATGCTACTGGTGGAGATGATGATTCTGCTGCTGTTGAAGAAGCCGCTAGTACTTCTGCTAGCAGCTCCACTGCAAGAGCTAGTAAAGTTGAAGAGAAATCAAATATTCCTCCTCAGGTTTATATGAACCTTTTCTACTATATTATTTTATTTTTAATTGTCTGTGCTGTAGTTGCCATTGTGAATCGTGTTCTTTCGATTTACGAGCTTACGCTAAAGATGAACGGTAGGTTTAATTCTCTAGCAGGTAACAACCTTCAAGCGGTGTTATTTGTTATATTCTTACTAGTTTTCTTATGGGGTACTTATTATTCTTTCGCTGTTTGGGGGGATTGGGCCTATAGGCCTGCTGCTACTGAGCACGGTAAGAAATGGGATATCATGTTCATCATTACTACTGCCATTTGTGTGGTTGTATTAGTAGTGATGCACTTATTGATTTTCTCCTTCACTTATATCTATAGAATGCGCCACAATAGAAAAGCGTATTACTATCCACATAACAACACATTAGAGAAAATTTGGACTGTTGTTCCGGCAACAGTATTAACAATTTTAGTATTGTATGGATTCTTCACCTGGAGAGAAATCATGAACGTTCCTGAGGATTTGAAGAAGTCTGCAGTACAAATTGAAGTTTTAGGTGAGCAGTTTGCATGGCAAGTTCGTTACCCTGGTTCTGATGGAATCATTGGTAAGAGAGACTATAAAATGACTACAGCAAACAACCCTTACGGAATCGACTTCAACGATAAAAACTCATGGGATGATATCAGAGGTTCAGATATAGTTATTCCTGTGAATCGTTCGGTAAGGTTCCACATTATATCTAAGGATATATTACACTCTTTCTTTATTCCAGACTTTAGAGTTCAGATAAACGCTGTTCCTGGAATGACCAACTATTTTCAATTTACTCCCACTGTAACTACAGAGGAGATGAGGGAGAAAATGGATGATCCTGAATACGATTTCATTATGCTTTGTGCGAAAATCTGTGGTTCAGGACACTATAACATGCAGAAAAAAATTAAGGTTGTTAGTGATCAAGAGTATGAAGAGTGGTTATCTCAACAAGGAAAATACTTTTCAGAGGATCTACAGAAGGAATTTTTAGCTAAAGATTCGGATCAATCTGATTCAGACAATAACCTTGCTGCTATAACAGAATAATTAATTAACAACTTTCGAAACGAAACAACTATCAGAATAGAAGAATATGTCAAGTGTAGTTATCTCTCATCAGTCCGCAGGAAGTGAATCTCATGATCATCACGATCATAAGGGTTCCTTTTGGACGAAGTATGTCTTTTCTACCGATCATAAAATGATCGCAAAGCAGTTTTTAATTACGGGTATTGTTATGGCTGTTATAGCGATGTTGCTATCGGTCTTATTCCGTATACAACTTGCTTGGCCAGATAAAGAATTCCCCATACTAGAAGTGTTTTTAGGTAAATGGGCTGAAGGTGGTCGTATTAAACCGGATTTTTTCCTATCGTTGGTTACCATTCATGGTACCATGATGGTGTTCTTTGTATTAACTGCCGGTTTATCAGGTACATTTAGTAACCTTCTTATTCCTTATCAAATTGGTGCTCGTGATATGGCTGGACCATTTATGAATATGCTTTCATTTTGGTTCTTTTTCACATCATGTGTAATAATGGTTGCTACTTTCTTTGTAGAGAGTGGACCAGCTGCCGCGGGATGGACGGTATACCCTCCTTTATCCGCTGTGCCCCAATCCATATCGGGTTCCGGTCTGGGAATGACTATGTGGCTAATCAGTATGGTTCTTTTTATTATTTCACAAATTTTAGGAGGTGTTAACTACATCAGTACAGTATTGAATATGCGTACTAAAGGTATGACCTTTTGGAGAATGCCACTAACAGTATGGGCTTTCTTTCTAACTGCTGTTGTAGGTTTACTTTCTTTCCCTGTATTAGTTTCTGCAGTAGTGCTTCTTATTTTTGATCGTTCTGCTGGGACCTCGTTTTACCTATCAGACTTAGTAATCGGTGGAGAGATTTTACCTAACGAAGGTGGATCACCAATCTTATTCCAGCACTTATTCTGGTTCTTAGGTCACCCTGAAGTTTATATTGTTGTAATGCCGGCTATGGGTATTACTTCTGAAGTAATTTCTACAAACGCACGTAAGCCTATTTTTGGCTACCACGCGATGGTTTATTCTTTGATGGCTATTACATTCTTATCGTTCTTAGTTTGGGGACACCACATGTTTGTAACAGGTATGAATCCATTCCTTGGAGGAGTATTTATGATTACAACATTGATAATTGCTGTGCCATCAGCAGTAAAAGCCTTTAACTATACCGCTACTTTATGGCGAGGGAACTTACGGTTCACCCCAGCTATGATGTTCGCCATAGGAATGGTTTCTTTCTTTATTTCGGGTGGTCTTACAGGACTTCACGTAGGTAACGCAGTAATTGATATCAATATTCACGATACATATTTTGTTGTTGCTCACTTCCACTTAGTAATGGGTTCAGCTTCTATCTTTGGAATGCTTTCGGGTGTGTACCATTGGTTCCCTAAAATGTTTGGAAGAATGATGAATGAACGACTAGGTTACATTCACTTCTGGGTAACTTTTGTTTGTGCTTACCTTGTTTTCTTCCCGATGCACTTTTTAGGAATTGACGGTGTACCACGTCGTTACTACTCCTTTACTGAGTTTGCATTTATGGAGAAATGGGTTTCTGTTAACCTGTTAATTACATGGGCAACTATTACTGCAGCTCTAGTACAGGTTGCGTTCTTATACAACTTCTTTTACTCCATATTTAAAGGAAAGAAAGCAGTTCAGAACCCTTGGAAATCCAATACGCTGGAATGGACTACTCCGGTAGAGCACATTCACGGAAACTGGCCTGGCGAAATACCAACAGTACACCGTTGGGCATACGATTACAGTAAGCCAGGGCACGACGAAGATTTTATCCCTCAGACAGTTCCTTTCTCTGAAACTATGAGCTCGAACCTTCCTCATGATTTTGAAGGTGATGAAGAAGCAATTAGAATTCAAGAAGAATGGAATAGAGAAAATAATCGAGTAGTAGAAGAGAAGTAACCGCAAGGTTATTTCTCTTAAATGAGTTCATTTAGTTAACTACATAAATTAATTAGGTTATTGATGTATCCAGCTTCAGAAAAAAGATTTGTTCAAGTTAATAGGATTACTATTTTCTTAATCTTTGCAGTTATCTTAGCTGGTAGTGTAGTTAGAAGTACAGGATCTGGAATGGGATGTCCAGATTGGCCAAAATGTTTCAATAGAATAGTTCCCCCTACCAGTGTGGATCAATTACCAGAAGGGTATGAGGAACATTATATAGAGCATAGGGCGAAAAAAAATGAGCGATTTGCCAACATACTTGAAAAAGTAGGTTTTCAAAAAGAAGCAGATTTAATACGGCACGATGAGTCTTTATTGGCGCATGAACCGTTTAACGTTGCTAAAACTTGGACCGAGTATGGCAATAGATTGTTCGGCGTTCTTTCAGGAATTGGGGTTTTATTAACATTGGTTTTCTCATTTACTTATTTACGAGTTAAACCAATTATTTTCATTGTTAGTCTGATTAATCTTTTTGCACTAACCTTCCAAGCATGGTTTGGTTCTATTGTAGTTTCTACAAATCTAACCCCTTGGGTAATTACAGTGCATATGCTCCTTGCCATTGCAATTGCTTGTATGAGTATCTATACTTTCTACAAAGCAACGACGTTAAGGAACAAAGATATTTTGATTAATCATTCTTTCATCGGCATTAAATACGTATGCATTGCTTTTATTCTCCTATTGCTTGTTCAAGTTATTTGGGGTACGCAAGTAAGAGAAGAAGTGGATGTTATGCTCAAAAGTGGTGTAGATAGAAATCAGTGGCTTGATTTTATAAGTTCATCTTATATGCGTCACCGTATTTTCGGATATATTTGTACTGCTTTTATATTGTTTTTATTTTGGTTAATAAGAAGTCGGTTTGCTCCAAATTCTATCCAAAGTAAAACAGTTACTTTTGTACTGTTATTTGGAGGATTGCAATTGATTACTGGGGTTATTTTGGGTAGATATAACTTACCAGCGTTTGCGCAACCTTTACATCTATTATTTAGTGTACTATTTTTCTCTTCAGTATATTATTTAATGTTACTTACAAATAAGGCGACTTATTAATCATATATAATGTGTAGTCATGCAAGTTAGAGATTATGTTACCTCAAGTAGCGAGCAAGTGAAATCTGGGTTTAAGAATTTTATAACTGATTTTACGCAATTAGTAAAGTTGAGATTAACCTTGACGGTTGTTCTTTCGGCTTCAATAGCCTTTTTACTAGGCGCAAAACAGCAAGGTAGTATTGATTGGATCAATTGGTTTTTCCTTGTTATCGGTGGGTTCTTTGTTACTGGCTCTGCTAATGGGTTTAATGAGATCATTGAAAAGGATTCAGATAAATTGATGAAACGTACTGCTCAAAGGCCACTTCCTGCAAATAGGATGACCACCGGTCAGGCACTTGTTATCAGTTTGTTTTTAGGGATATCAGGTACACTTATTCTTTCGCACTTAAATTTTGTAGCGGGAATAATATCTGTTTTTTCTTTAATTCTTTATGCTTTTGTTTATACACCATTGAAATCAAAATCTCCTATAGCAGTATGGGTTGGAGCACTACCAGGTGCTTTACCTCCATTGATAGGGTATTTTGCAGCATTTAGTCAAGATAACTTGGCTTTGTATAGTCAGTATAACGAAAGAGCTATAATATTAATACCTGCTGTTTTATTTTT
>Ga0079226_10002567_pt1 | contig 14040 bp, 20 predicted proteins | sample Poulit2014_FD_76345 | JGI IMG/M metagenome (GOLD analysis project Ga0079226, IMG submission 76345) | Agricultural soil microbial communities from Georgia to study Nitrogen management - Poultry litter 2014 | ecosystem: Environmental > Terrestrial > Soil > Agricultural land | place: USA: Georgia... | reverse complement strand
CGATGGCTTCCATTCAATCGAAAAAAATAGAGGATATTACCAATATGCCTAATGAAATCAAAAATATGTTGTTGAAGCCACAAGGCAACGCAAAAAATCAGAACGTGGCACCAGAACAAAACCCAGAACAACCCCAAGCGCACGACAAGCCGGCAGCGCAAACGGTAGATAATACCGCACAAGTGCAAGCGCAAATGGCACAACGAAATACCGCAATCAAGGCGGTATTTGCCCCATTCAACGGTCAATTTAATGATTTGTTGGTGGAGTGCTTAGGTGATGTCACCATCAGCGCAGAGCAAGCCAAAGATAAATTATTGGCGAAACTCGGTGAAAACACCACGCCAAGCGTACCGCAAAACCATATTCACGTTGACAACGGCAATATTGTCGGTGATAGCGTGAAAGCCTCTTTGCTTGCTCGTGCAGGTTTTGAAAAAGCAGAAAAAGACAATGCCTACAATGCAATGACTTTGCGTGAATTGGCGCGCGCATCGTTGGTCGATCGTGGTGTAGGTATTGCCGGAATGAATGCAATGCAGATGGTGGGAATGGCATTTACGCATTCTACCTCTGATTTTGGGCAGATTTTGATTGATGTTGCACATAAATCCGTATTAAAAGGTTGGGCGGAAAGTACGGAAAACTTTGAACAATGGACGCATAAAGGTACGCTTACCGATTTCCGCCCTGCTTATCGTGTCGGCTTAGGTAGCTTTGAAAGCCTGCCTCAAGTTCGCGAAGGGGCAGAATATACTTATGTGACCCTTGGTGATACTGGTATGCACGTTTCGCTTGCCACTTATGGTGCATTATTCAGCCTCACACGCCAACTTATCATTAATGATGATATGCATATGCTCACCCAAGTGCCTTATAAACTTGGACAAGCGGCACGCGCGACGATTGCAGATTTAGTATTTGCTCAGCTCTTTGGCGACCCTGTAATGAGTTATGACGGTAAAAAACTTTATGATGCTGCACATAAAAACACCGTAACCAGTGGCGCAATGGATTTAGCTACCATTGATAAAGCTATTCAGTTAATGAATGCACAAAAATCCTTTGATGGTAAACAACTTGCCATTGAACCTGATGTCTTGCTTGCACCAACCTCGCTTTATACTCGAGCAAAACAAATTCTTGGCTCAAGTTCAGTGGAAGGGGCGGATATTAATGCTGGCATTATCAATCCATTAAAAGATGTGGTACCGGTTACCAAATCGCAACGCTTACAAGCAGAGAATGCGAAAATTTGGTACTTGCTCAATAAAGATGCAATTGAAGTCTCTTATCTCAATGGCGTTGAACAGCCGTTTATCGATCAGCAAACCGGCTTTACGGTGGACGGTGTAACCACCAAAGTGCGTATTGATGCTGGCGTAAATGTGTTGGATCACCGTGGTATTGTGCGTGTAACGAACAGCTAATTTCCAGCAAAAAATAAACCCCAGTTATTTACGGTAACTGGGGTTTTTGTTTAGCCCTTAACTCACAAGGAATAAACGTGATTAAGTATAACCCAAAACATCAAATTAAGGTAGAGGGAAAAATGAACGAAATTGACGCAGGTATCGTTGGAAAGCGTTATGCGCTATCCGCAATAATCGCCGCAGTGGGGATTTTCCTAGTGGGATTATCATTTTTTCTAAAAGTATTTATTTAACAGGAGCTTATTATGGCGAAAAATTTTATTCAAAACGGCGACACCATTGATTTTGTTGCCACAAAAAATGTGAAAAGCGGTGATGTGGTCGTGTTGCAAGATCTGATTGCAGTTGCCGTTACTGATGTGGCAAACAAAGCAACTGGCACAGGGATTGTCGGCGGTGTATGGCGAGTGAAAGCAAAACAAGCCGATGACATCAAACAAGGCGATGTACTGTATTGGTCTGATGCAGATGGTGCAACCAAAACCGCAGCCAGTAACAAACGCCTTGGTATTGCGTGGACTGACTCAGGCACATCATCTGAACAAGTTGATGTGAAAATCAATGCTTAACCCGTTTGAACAGGCGTTAGCACAAGCAGACAAGGCGATAACAGATATTATGATGTCGCCTTGGCTGATTGACGGTGTCATTTATCCTGCCACTTACGATGAAGTGCCGCAACGCTTTGAAGGAATGTTGCAGTACAACGAAGAATATCGGGTGAACGGCACTAAACGCACATTAACACTGTTTAAAGAGAGTGGCTATCGCCCACGTGTCGGCGATCGGGCGGAACAAGGGGATAAGCAGTTTTTGGTTAAAGCCTTTGAGTTGGTGGATCAACTGATTATTTTGCAACTGGAGTAAATAATGACGTTAGACCAAGATCTTGCTTTAATCCGACGAAATGCGAATAAGGTGGTGAAGCAGCTCAACCGCCAAGCGGCAAAAACCATCAATCATTTGGCAACAAAGGCGCGCAATCAAGCTACCAAAAATGTTGCTAAAGACATCGGAGTGCCAGTGAAAACCCTAAAAGGCAGAACAAGGCAAAGCAAACATCAACGTGCAACCGCCACAAAACTGCGTGCGCAGTTGCGCGTTAATGTATCGCCACTACCGCTAATTCGCCTGTTAGAGCGCAAAGCGAATCGGGTGTGGGAAGGGCGTGGCGCAATTATGGTGGGGAAATACGCAGTACAACGTGGTTTTATCCAAACCCTTGCTAATGGGCGTACGCACGTGATGCAAAGAGCAGGGCAGGCGCGCTATTCCATTGATGTGGTGAAAATTCCACTACGTCAGCCATTGACCGCAGCTTACCAACAAGCCCTCAAAGATTATCCCACCGAATTACAGAAAGAACTGAAAGGCCGCTTAAGTGCGGTCTTTTCTTAGGGAGAAAAAATGCTGATTCATAAAGCGATTCGAGAACAGATCGCCTTACAGCTACGAATGTTAAACCCTGAAATTAACGTTTGGGCTGGGCGACCAACCTTTATTGACTTAGACAATGAACCAACCACACTGGCGGTTTTTATTGACGATGCGCAAAGCGAGCCAACAGGATTATGTGGTGGTGAGTGGGAGGCAATCTTAAATATTGCCATTTATCAACGATCAACCCAAGGTGAAGCTCCGCTTGATGAGCTGGCGGAGCAAATCGTTCAGCGTCTGGCAGAAGCCTTTGATGATGACGAATTGGATACCTTGCAACAATGTTATTTAACTGGGTATCACTATGAACAAGATGCACAGAAACGCACTTGGTACATTGCGAACCTACAATATCAAATTACTTATGGGCAGGAGGAATAATGGCCACACAAACCACGCCTTTCCAAGGCACAAAATTTTATATCGGCATTGGCTTAGAAACGAAAAAGGCGATTACTGCTTGTAGTATTAGCCCCAATGCCACCATTACCGCTACCGGACACGGTGTGAAAGCCGGAGATTGTATCAAAATCAGCGGATTAGGCGCATTAGACGGTTATTATCCGGTGAAATCGGTACAAACTGATGTGATTACTTTAGCGGATGAAGTGGATTGGTCAGCACAGGATAAACCGACCAATTTTGCGCAAGCACAATTGGAAAAAGTGCGTTGGTCTTCCAACTTTTGCGCCATTAAAAACATCGAAAAAGACGGCGACACACTGACAGAAGAAGATGTGACCACAATGTGCAGTGAGGGAACAGAAACCGAACCGGGCGATATTGAGTTTGGTAACGTAAAACTGACTTTCTTCTGGGCGCCCGCTACCGCAATGCAAGCGGATTTACGCAAGAAGTTCTACGGCAAAGAAACGTTCCCCTATTTGATAGTGTTCAAAAATAATCAGGGATCGCTCTATGGCACAGGCTTTATTCAAACCAGTACCAATATTAGCGGTGAAGTCAAAGGCAAGTTTGAGTCAGGCGTCACCATTAAACAATCCAAACGGGATTATTTATTACCAGTCGCATAACCAACTCACCGCACGATAAAAAGTGCGGTGTTTTTTATAAACATTTTAAGGAAATAAACAAATGAAAGGCACGAAAGCAACTTTACTCGCGATTAAACCCACATTAAAACCCTTTGAACTCAACGGCAACACTTACTATATCCGCTCTTTTACTGTGGGTGATGTAAACCGTGAAGTGTTTGAATATCAAAATTGGCTGAAAGCCCAAGCTACGGCACAAGGCATTGAACTGAATGTGAATGATGAAGATGCACTTGCCAAACAGCTTGAGCCGATTGCCGATAAATACCGCCTTGCGCGCAATCTTGCTATTAAATTATGCGATGAAAAAGGCAATAATTTATTCGACCCTGACAATATCGAAGATTTAGAAGCCATTTTAACCCTTGATGACAGCGTACTCACCGCCTTTAATCAAGCTGAAAATGCAGATACCCCAAAAAACTCACAGCCCGACGCAAGTTCCAATTAACCTTATCCCTTGCGTTGGGCAAAACGCTATCAGAAATCGAAGCAATGCCTGAAAGCCACTTGCAAGAATATGAACAATTCTACCGAGAACAGCCTTTTGGCTTATGGCGTGAAGATTATCGCACCGCACAAATTGCCTATCTTTTAGCAGCGATTAACAGCGATCCGAAAAAAGACAGCCCAAAACTCACCGAGTTTATGCCGTTTTTTGCAGAACAAAGTACGGTGGAAAATAGCCAAGATTTTGATGATGGTAGCGAGATGTTTTTGGCACAGAGGTAGATTATGCTACCTCTATGTGATCTCTATCACTTTAAAACGGCTTTGATTTTGCTATGATTAACACCTATTTTTTAGCTTAGGAGTTAATATGAGCCAGAATTTATTTAAAGATCGCGTTTTATCACATATACAACACGTCATTAATGTTGGAATACATTGCACAACAGAAGAAACAACAAAGCAGGCATTAATATTACCTTTATTAGATATATTAGGATTTAGCCCATATGATCCAACTAGAGTTAGAGCTGAATACACTGCTGATTTTGTTGGGGCAAAAAATGGTGAAAGAGTGGACTACGCATTATTCTGCCACGATGTCCCGGTGATGTTTATTGAGGCAAAATCGTACAATGAGAATTTGACGAATCACGTTCCACAGTTATCAAGATATTTTAATGCAACGCCTGAGGTTACTGTAGCAGCCGTTACAAATGGGAGAGAATGGCGTTTCTTTACTGATCTAAAAGAAAAAAACATAATGGACGATACGCCGTTTTTACGGATCAATTTTGAGAATGTGGATGATTCCAAAATAACTCAATTAAGCCAGTTCTGTCACGATAGATTTCAGCCAGAAGCATTGAGAACACTAGCAGAAGAAAGTGTTTATCTTTCGGCTTTTACGAAAACAATTACAGAAAGCTTAAAAGATGTTGATAGTGAATTTGTTCGTTATGTTGCCAGCCGTTCAAATATTGGCAGACAACTGAATCAGAGATTTCTTGATTCTATTACGTCAATTGTTAAGCAGGCAGTAGAAAAATCAGTAAGTGCGATGGTCGTATCAGGTTTATCAAGACAAAGCCAGCCTTTGGAAGAAGCCGTAGAGCCGGAACAAGAAATTGATGAAAAAGCACTACTAATTGATCCGGAGAACAGTAAAATTGTAACAACATATACAGAACGTTTGCTGTTTGATTATATTGTTTTAATTTTAGGCGAAGATGCAGAAATTGATGCCAAAGATACCGAATCATATTTTACGGTATTGTATAAGGGAAAAACAAACAGATGGCTCTTGCGTTACTTTGATAATAAACAACGACCAAGTATTACGGTTCCTTTGGAGCTCGCCGAGGTCCATAAAGCTGAGATTCAGCGAGCAGGATTAGAAATTAGTGGATCTAACATTATCATTGATAGACCTGAGAATATATTAAGAATTAGCGGTTTAATCAAAGATTGCTTAGAATATTGTCAGGATGACAATAATTTTTCTAGGAAAAAATAGAAAAAAGTATAGGCCCTATTGCAATAAATAGGGCTTTGTTTTATATTATCCACATAGGTGTCGTAACCTACAACCAAAGGCGGTAATCCGCACCCGACAGCATAGCGGTTTTTTTATGCGTAAAATTTGTGTTTCTCCTTATCTCATAACGAATTGAACGCACATATCACTCTATGCCGAGAGGGCGGAGAATAAAATACCCGAAAGGGAAATAATCCCAGCCGTTCCTTTGGCGGTTTACGAACCTCTTGGCACCAACTTAAGGACTAGAAGTGCAATTTATCGAAACAAGTGAGAATAACATCTCTTATATTCATACAGAATTTCAAATAGAGAATATCCCTTACTTAGTCATTTTCTCAAAAGATGATGAAACCTTATTTTTCTTTAATGATGACGCGAATATAATGAAATACATTCATCATCGACAGGTATATTCCATTAAATTTCTTGTGAAAGACTATCTTGAAACAGAAAATGATGACTTGTACGCCCCACCGTTGGATCATAAATTTGGCAAAAAACAAATTGCTGAATTAAAACAAAAACTTGAGGAAATTGTCTATCAGCATTATTTAAGGTTTAAGCCAGATTGTTATGTTTTTGTAGGGGAGCGCCCATCATTAATCAGAATGTATAAAAAACTTTGTGCAAACCCAAGCGATTTTATGGTAAACTTTAAGCCAATAACGGATTTAGGCAGTCATAGAGATTGTTTTGTGATAAAAACCCCATCCTACAAGGAGGAATAAAATGATGAAGAAAACGACCGCTGCCGAAATGAAAAAACAAGCAGCCCAAAAATTTAAAAAAGCGTATCAACAAGCAAAAAAGAACGGTTCGTTAAAAGAAATTTCGGAATAACGTCTTAGAGTGATCATCATCGAAAGATGAGCTTTTATGCCTTAGAGCAATCAACCCCTATCAATGAAAATTGGTAGGGGTTTTTCATTTGACAATCTAAATTTATTTCATTACTATTAGCTCCATAGGTGTCGCAACCTAAAGGCGGTCATACCGCAAGACCTAAAATCCATTGCGGTTTTTTTGTATCTAAATTTTGGTGTTTCTCCTTTTCTCAGCCAAATTTGACAAAAACGGTAAATAACAATCAATGATCGAGAGGGCGAGGAATACAATACCCGAAAGGAGAATAACTCCAGCTTACTGTTAGGCTTCTGAACCACTCGATCACCAACCATATTCATTATGAATATAGTTGACATAAAAATACTTAAACTGTAGTATTTAAAACAAGGTCTCAAAAGCCTTATCAAGAACGGTAATTCACCCCGTCAGTGTGATTTTTTTGTATCTAGTGTTTTTCCTTTTCTTTTTTCTTAACGCTTGGTACAAAATTAAAATTTAATATCAATGATCGACAGTGCGAGGAATAAAATACCGAAAGGGAATAACTCCGCCAGATTCTTGACTGGTTTTGAGCTGTCGATCTCCCTAGTTTATATAGGGAATTTCTCTCAAAAGGAAATCAAGAAATGACTATACAAATTCAATCTCAAGTTCAAGTTTTCAACTTCAAGTCTAATGTTGTGCGTGCCGAGTTAATCAATAGTGAACCATACTTTTGTTTAAAAGATGTGTGTTCAGTTTTATCTATTGTAGTTGCTAGTCCAGAAAGGTTTAATTTAGATTCTAAAGGGGTTACACAATATGTAATCCCTACGAATGGTGGAAAACAAGAGCTTACATTTATTAATGAACCTAACTTATACCGTATTATTTTTAAATCACGCAAAGCAGAAGCAGTAGAATTTCAAAATTGGGTATTTGATGAAGTCTTACCACAAATTCGAAAAACAGGTAAATACAGTTTACAAAACTCCCAACAAAACCTGCTACTAGATGAAGCCGAAGCAGACGAAGAAGCCATCCGCATTATTGCTAACCTATATCACTCGCTTAATGGTGCGTATGAAATGGGCGAAAAAATCCGCAAAGAATATCCACATCTTGGTAGAGATATAGACAAATTCATCGGAGGGCATTACCTCTATAACCTCAATATGCCAACTGAAAACGCTTTAACCAAAGCGAGAAAATATGTTCAAGCCAAAAGCGAACGCATTATGTTCATCAAAGGAATGTTAAGCCTGCTTGACGAACAACCACAGCCGAAGAGATTAAACAACTTCTAAAAATTCAATAAAAACCGACCGCACTTTAGTTTAAGTGCGGTTACAGGAGAACCAAATGAAACGAAATTGGGAGCTTATCCGCAAAATTTTGTTCAAACTTGAGCAAAAGGTTGATGATACGCCGTTGGATAGTGAGAGCATAAAAGGCTTTCCGCCTGATGTAGTGGCATATCATTATCAACTGTTGGCACAGGCTGAACTGATTTGCATTGAAGATAATTCTACAATGGGCGATGCGGATTTTGTGGCAATAAATTTAACGTGGCAAGGACACGAATTTCTTGACAAAATCCGTAGCGACACAGCGTGGAATAAAATTAAACAAATCATTAAAACCAAAGGGATTGATTTATCTTTTGAGGCGATTAAGTTAGCAGGGAAAAGTTTATTGATTTCTTTATTGAAATAGCTTGACTGCCCGTGGGGATTTGGTAGATTGAGTTTGCACCTATAAATTTTGGAGGTAAGCGATGAGTGAATTTAGTACTGTTTTTATATTAGCAATGATAGGTTTTAAGCGAATATTTGCGTTTATTCTGCTGGCTGTTGTTGGTTTCGTTTATGTCCATTATGGTGTAAAATTGATCGACTTAATCCCATTAAGTGATGAATATTATCGTGGTCTGCTATATGCGCTAATTTTACCGAGTATTCCCTTAATATTATGTATTATTTGGATTATTAAGATTTTACGTGATCCAACACTAACCAAAGAAGAAAAAATAAATCGATTATTTGGTCGATATTGAATAATCCGTTGATTGACATAAGCTCGCTATTTAGCGGGCTTTTTTTATGGAGGCAAAAATGTCAACATTAGGAGAACTGGCGATTAAGCTAGGATTGGATACCGTTCAATTTCAGAATGGGTTAAAAAAGGCAGAATATGCTGCACGACAAACTTCAGAAAGAACTCAAAACTATCTAAAGAATATTGAAAAAGCCGCAAATTCATTAAATGACACGAATAAATGGGCAAGGCTAGGCTTTCTTGGTGGGAAAGGGCTTAGTGGTGCGAAAGCCTTTTTAGCCTATGCAGATGGTTATACTGAAATTGGTAACCGTATGCGTCTAGTACATAGTAATGCAATTGAAAGCGCACAAGCACTCCAATCTGTCTTTGATATTTCAATGCGAACAAACCAATCAGTGAATGCGACATCAGAGGTATATCAACGTTTTGCACAAAACGCTAAAGCATTGGGGTTTAATCAATCTCAAGTAGCAAGTTTAACGGAAACAGTATCAAAAGCGGTGGCCATTTCAGGGGCAAGCGCTGCTTCTGCTCAAGCGGCATTGATGCAGTTTGGGCAGTCCTTAGCCAGTGGGGTATTTCGTGGGCAAGAATTTAATTCCGTAATGGAGCAAACCCCAGCTTTAGCTATGGCAATTGCAAAAGGCCTTGGGGTAACCACAGGCGAATTACGCCAAATGGCGAACGATGGCAAGCTCACAATGGATGTGATTATTCCCGCACTTGAAAAAGCTAAAGACAGTGTAGATAAAGATTTTTCAACTCGCGTGCTTACTCTTTCTGCGGCATTTGAAAATTTGAGAACACAAGCAACAAAGTGGGTGGGAGAAGCTAATGAAACAACAGGCGCAGTCAGATTATTATCTGAGGCAGTCGGAACGGCTGCTGAAAATTTTGACCTGTTGGCAAAAGGCATACTGTATATTGGCGGCGGAACCATTGCTGGGCGATTAGCTAATACCGTGAAAATAACCCAGCAACAAGCCACCGCAACTAAAGTAGCCGCAATGAGCGCCCAACAAAAAGCAGTGGCAGATAAATTAGCGGCTCAATCAACAATGAGCTTGCTACACGCACAGTTAGAGTTAACCACGGTTGAGAAAGAGCGAGCGATTTTACACAACCAAATTGCTTCGCAGAAAAAAGAACTTATCAGATTAACTAATGTTGAAACCGCAGCAACGCAGAGACTTGTTGTAGCTAAACGGCAAGCAAATTTTGTTACTCGAACGTTTGATAGTGCGTTAGGACTTGTCGGTGGTCCAGTCGGTCTTGTCACAGGGGCGCTTACGATTGGTGCGATGGCACTGTATGAATGGTATGCCAAAACGGAACAAGCCAAATTAGAAAATTTAGATTTTGCAAAAAGTTTGGATGTGACAGCAGAAGCGTTAAAGCGTCTTGATAATGTACGCCTTGAATCAAGTATGGCTAAAATAAAAGAGGCTATTAAAGAACAGACATTAGAAGTTAGTAAGTTGACGCGGGAATATGATGAGTTATTGCAAAAATCTAAAGTTAAAGGTGTTTGGGCGGTAGATGATTATACTGGAAAAGATATTTATATTGACCAAAGTGGGCTAGCAGATGTTGCTTTAAATAAAGCTCGAATGCAACGTGAAAAGTTAAAAGAGGCGGAAGAGCAATTAGCTAAGTCTAAAAAGGATTTAATTGCATTAGAAATTGAATTAGGTAATCGGTCATATGAAACAAACGGTATTTTAGGACAATATGCTCAATACTCAGATACGTTAAGAAACAAAACCTTAGATGCAATATCACCAATAGCACAATTTACAGACGCAATGGCAGGATTAGGTGCTCAAATACATTTAGTTAACCAAGCATCGCAGGGATTTAATCCAAAGATGTTAGTTATTAGAACATCTGAGGTGGCAAAATCTATCGCTAAATCACAAGAAAGCCTAAAATTAAATACTCTTAAAGGAAAAGAACTGGCAGCATATAAAGCTAAGCTAGCATTAAGAGATCGTAAGGTTAATGAAGGAGATGCAGGATATAACGAAGCGTATAATGCTGAGTTACAGTATCAAATTAGTACTCTAAATAATAAACATAGTGGTCCTGATTACGTTAAACAATACACCGATCAGCTGACCGAAATGCAAAACCGCATTGCGCAGCTAAGGGCTGATACGAATGATATTAAGCTGTTCGGTGAACCAAGCCAGTACCAAGAGTTTAGTAAACTACAACAAGACATCACTGCCAATGCGGAAAAATATGCGGCATACGGGGTGGAGGGTGTAGCGAAACTGAAAGAAATGGCGCGTCAAATTGATAGCGAAACGCAGAAAAAAGCGATTGCTCAGTTCGGTATCAATAACAACAAACAGCTTGATGCAATGGAGTTTGAATTAAGTCTGTTGGGAAAAACACGTAAAGAGCAGGATTTAATTCAGTATAACCATCAATTAGATCTGGAAGCCGCACGCCTTAAAATCGGGATGTCAAAAGAGAATGCTGCACAATTAGATGCGGAAATTATCAAGCTAAAAGCGCGTAGAGCGGAAATTGAAAGACAAAAAGCATTAGCACAGTCTAATCCGTTGCTCGGTTTGCAGGATGGCATCGTGAAATTTGGGGAGGCTGCCAATAATGTGATGGCGAATGTTTCACAGATTACACAAAATGCCCTTGGCGGAATGTCAGATGTGTTAACCGATTTTGTATTGACAGGGAAAGCAAATTTTAATGATTTAGCACAGTCGATCATCAAAGATATTAGCGCAATGATTATGAAAATGATGGTGTTCAAGGCGCTTGAGTCCGCTTTTGGTGGCACGTCTTTTGGGAAATTGTTGGGCTTTTCCCAAGGGGGTTTAGTCGGTTTTGATAACGGTGGCTTCACCGGTTTAGGCGGTAAATATACGCCTGCGGGTATCGTGCATAAAGGTGAATACGTCATCACCAAAGAAGCGACATCAAGATTGGGGGTGGATTACCTTAACTTCTTAAACTACGGTACTCGACGCGGCTTTGCCAACGGTGGCGGTGTTGCGGTGCCGAAAGTGCCAATGGTGAAAGCCAAAACACAAAATGCCAATGTCAGTATCAAAGTGATCAACAACGGGGAGCCGGTGGATGCCAAAGTGACGCAAAAACAGCAAGGTGAACAGTTGCAAGTAACGGTGGAGTTAATGCGAAAAATTGCTAAACAGGAGGCAAGCAGTATGTTACAAACCAATTTTAGAGCCGGAGGAGCCTTTGCCTAATGGAAACGTTTAAATGGTGTGTGCGTCCAAAGCTCACAATTGAAAATGAACCACGCCGCAATGTGGTGCAGTTTGGCGATGGTTATGCTCAGCGTGCCAAAGTTGGCATAAATAGCTTGCTGCGGCGTTATCCGGTTACGGTAAAAGTGAAAAACAAGGAACGTTTGGCAGTGGATGCGTTCTTGGCTCAACACGGTGGCGTTGAGCCTTTTTATTTTAATGACCCGTTCACAAAAAGTCGTAAAAAAGTGGTGTGCGGTCAGTGGCGCATTGAAATGAACCAAACCTATAGTGAATTTAGTTGTGAATTTGAGGAAGTGCCATAATGCCACAAACAATGAGCAATGCATTTAAGCTGGAATTAAGCAAAATTGAACAAAATGCCTTGATTGAGCTGTACGAAGTGGATATGACAATGTTACAAAACAAGCAAGGTGATCAGGGAGAAATTTACCGTTTCTATGCTGGCACAAATGAACGTTATCAAGACATTGTGTGGCAAGGGCAAACTTATAAGGCCTATCCGATCAAAGCCGGCGGTTTTGAGTTAAACGGCAATGGACCGAGCAATCGCCCGACCTTAACTGTTTCCAATCTGTTAGGATTAATCACCGGCATTGCCGTAGATTTTAATGAAGCGGTAGGGGCAGTGGTGCGGCGACGACAAGTCTATCTGCACTATCTTGATGCCGTCAATTTTCGTGAGGGCAATCCGCAGGCGGATCCAACACAAGAACTGGTCAGCCTGTATATCATTGAACAGTTAAGCAGTTTAAAACAGGATGTTGCCACCTTTACGCTAGCGTTGCCGACCGAAACCGACAATGCTTATCTGCCGGCGAGAATGATGATGGCAGACACCTGCGCGTGGATTTATCGTTCCAGTGAGTGCGGTTATAACGGTGCGCCGGTGGCGGATGAAAAGGATATGCCGACCGGCGACCCGAAAAAGGACAAATGCAGCCGTTGTTTAACCGGCTGCAAAATGCGAAATAACACACTGAATTTTGGTGGTTTCCCGAGTATTAATAAGGTGGGTTAAAGGCGTTTATCCATTGGATTGTTCGCATATAACGGTTGAACATCAAATTGTTTATCTTGCTCTAAATGCCATAAGTCATATTGAGCTTGCATATTTAGCCATAAGTTCGGTGAAGTATTTGGCAAAAGTTTACTAAGACGCACTGCCATTTCAGGGGTAACGCTCGTTTTGGCATTTAAAATTCGGGAAAGTGTAACGCGTGTTACACCAAGTTTATCGGCAACCTCGTTGATTTTAAATTCAGAAATAATATCTCTTAATACTTCACCGGGGTGGGCTGGGTTGAACATTCTCATTGCTTACTCCTTAGTGGTAATCTTGATAATTGACAATTTCAGCATCGCCGTTTTCAAATTTAAAGGTTAAACGCCAGTTGGCATTGACTTTAACGGACCAATGTCCGCTTAAATCCCCTTTCAGCGGATGCAAGTTCCAACCAGGCATATCCATTTCAGCAACATCACTAACCATATTCAGGGTAGTAAGCAATAAATGGAGCTTTTGTGCGTGCTTAGGTTGAATACCTGCCGTTGATCCAGTTTCAAAAAATGCCTGCAAGCCTTTATGTTTGAATGAAATAATCATTGTCATCTCTACCTTATGTATAGCGAGATGATACATTAGTAAAGAATGAGTGTAAAGCCTTATGTTACAAAAATTAAAAGATCAAATCGTTTCTTACGCCCAATCCTTCGAGCCGCACGAAATGTGCGGTTTTGTCGTTTTTGAGGGCAAGCAACAACGCTTTTTGCCTTGTCACAATGTGGCGGACGATCCGGAAAACTTTTTCGAGATTGCCGCAGAAGATTATATAAACGCCAACCATTATGACGGCATTGTTGCCATTGTGCACTCTCATCCGAACGGTGCGCCGGTTTTATCCACTGCTGACCGACAAATGCAGCTACAGTCCGGTTTGGATTGGTGGTTGGTTTGCAATGAAAGCGTGCATAAATTCCGT
>Ga0079226_10002564_pt1 | contig 14046 bp, 15 predicted proteins | sample Poulit2014_FD_76345 | JGI IMG/M metagenome (GOLD analysis project Ga0079226, IMG submission 76345) | Agricultural soil microbial communities from Georgia to study Nitrogen management - Poultry litter 2014 | ecosystem: Environmental > Terrestrial > Soil > Agricultural land | place: USA: Georgia... | reverse complement strand
TGCACGAGGTTTACCTGCTAAATGTAGCTGGACCAACAGCTCTTTAAATTCTTTTGTGAATGTTCTTCTTTGTCTTTTTGTCATAACTGATTCTCCTCTGTTTGTTGAATCAAGTTTATATGATCTTAATAAATCTGTCTAATTTAGTGTAACCTGTCCAATCTACGTTCTTTTTAACTTTAAGAATATCACGATAATCCCAAAATGCATCTATATTTTCAAGAATAAAATGACGCAAATCCAATATATCCTTCTTCTTCTCATCAGCAATCTCTTTTTGTTCTGTTTCGGCTATTGCTGTTACTAATTTGATTGGATTATGCTCCTCAGTTGCTAAATAAGCTTTTCTTCTTTTTTTCTTGAACGATGATTTAATGCTGTTTTAATCTATTTTTTAAATGATACCGATTACAAGTATAAATCACACTTTCAAAATAAATAATTAACACTTTTACGAAACCAAGGCGCTCCGTCTCTATTAATGACAATATGAGTATCTTAGGTTATAGAATAATGCTTATATAAATACAGACTAAATGAGTTCCAAAAAATTTCATTATTCTCAAGTGTGGTCCAGTAAGATTTATTTTTTCCAGCTTATACTCTTTACTACTTGGATGTTGCCTCTCCCATCTTTCATGAATAATACCTATCTTAGCTTCACATGTTGACCTATTTGAACTTTGCTTATGAACATCCTCTAAAAACAACAGATTAGGCTGTTTCGATTCTTTTTGCTCCTGAATCTTTTCAGATTCAATTTTTAACACTTTTTGGCGTATTGTTTCATGACTCATTGCTTGATAACCTAGAAAATCAACGAACCAAAATTAGTTTCCTAGTCCAAAACTATTATAACAAAGATAGGAGTTCTCTTTCTTTTCCTCGGTAATTATAAGAATACTCCAATAATATTCACCAGACAATCATAATTGGAAATATTTTTTCTCATTCAAAAATATATTTATCTCTGCTAGCCCCTAAACCAAATAAAGTCATTAAAATAATAAATATAATAATGACTATAATAGGAATTCCCCATGAATTTGTTATATCAAATAATAATCCGATAATAAGTGGACCTAGGGCAGCAAGAATATAACCAACAGATTGAGCCATACCTGATAAGTCGCTGGCTTGTTGAGCATTGCGAGAACGCATCCCTAAAAACGCCAACGCTAGACTAATTGAACCTCCCGTCGCAATTCCGATTAATGTAACCCAAAACACTAGTAACACTAATGGCCCATTGATAAAGAGCCCAGTGAAACCGATTAAATAAAGTCCGCCGATTGCAAGAACAATTCCCTTTTGATTAGAGAATCTTTCCGCTAAAACAGGGGCTAAAAAAGTCGCTGGTAAACTTATAAACTGTGCATAAGAGATGAGCCATCCTGAAGCAGCTACAGAAAAGCCAAAATCGTTCAACATCGCAGGAAGCCATGATATAACAACATAAAATAAAAAAGACTGTAACCCCATAAATATAGATACTTGCCATGCTAAACTAGACTTCCATACTCCCCCACCTATGTTCATACTTGTCGTTTCCACGTTTTCATGTGGTTTAGCTTGTTTGATCGCAATAGTCCAGACAATGATGCCTATAATCGCCAATAAAGCCCAAAATAATAATGCTATTTCCCAACCAAAACCCATATTTTTTGCTAGTGGTACCGAAACACCAGAACCAGTCGCAGCAAAAACAACCATCGCGGTGGAATATACACTTGTCATCCGTCCTACTTTATCAGGAAATTTTTCTTTAATGACGGCCGGTAATAATACATTCATAATTGAAATTCCTATTCCAACAACGGCTGTTCCAAGAAATAGAAGGGAAACAAATGAACTGGAACGAATACCGATTCCAATAAGCAATAAGATTATTCCAAGTAATATTGCTTGCATGTTCCCAAGTCTTCTACCAATTTTTGGGGCTAAAGGAGACATGAGCGCAAAAGCAATTAAAGGAAAACTTGTAATCATCCCTGCACTCCAGTTTGCCAATCCTATTTGGTCGCGAATCATTTCCAATATTGGACCGACTGAAGTAATAGCCGGTCTTAAGTTAAACCCAATTAATATAATCGCTAACAGAAATAGTTTTTGTTTTCTTAACGATAATTCGTCTCTGTCGGGTTGTTCCAAAGTGATCGATTTATGATGCACGGGATAATTCCCCCATTCATTTTAAAATCAAACATCTATTTATCAAGAAAAAACGGATATGAGGAGCAGTACATAACTCTCATCTATACCCGTTTTAAAACTTATTTTATTTGCACGATAAAGTAACAGTGCCTAAATGATCAAATTCAGCAACCACAATATCCCCAGCTTCAATTGAAATCGCTTCTGACATCGCACCACTTAAAACGATATCACCTTTTTTAAATCCTTTTCCTTTTTTGCCTAATAAATTTGCAGCCCACACCATTGCTTTGAGTGGATGACCTAGAACAGCTGAGCTAGTTCCTGTCTGTTCAACAGAACCATTCTTCGACATAACCATTCCGATATTTCCTAAATCAACTGAGTCCGGCACAGTTAATTTACTTCCAACAACGAACTTGGAAGAAGAGCAATTATCTGCAACAACATCGACTAGAGTAAAACGGAAGTCTTTATATCTACTATCAATTACTTCCATAGCAGGTGCAACATATTTAGTTGCCTTTAAAATGTCTTCTTCTGTAATATTCTCACCAACAATATCTTCGTCGATGAAAAATGCAATTTCAGGTTCGATTTTAGGGTGGATTAATTCCGACATGTTAATTGGTTCCCATTCATGAGCTAACATATCCTCATGCAAATACCCATAAATTGCTTCATCCACACCCATCATTTCTTGTTTTGCCTTACTAGTAAGTCCTAACTTAATACCTACCGTTTTTGTTTTGTTCTCAGAAAGACGTTGTTCAAGCAGACCATCTTGAATATCATATGCTTGTTCAATTGTTAACTCAGGGATTTCATCTGTAATTTTAATTACTTCATGAGCGTCTCGCTCAGCATAAAGTAAATATTCGATAATTTCTTCCTCTTTATTTATCTTTAAAGTCATTTTACGCCTCCACCTTCTTATCTTTAGCAAGCTTCGCCGCTACATCTAAAATCATATCCTCTTGTCCACCAACAACTTTCATTTCACCTAACTTGATTAAAATATCACGTGGATCGAGGCCGAATCGTTTACCTGCACGTTCAGCATGGAGTAAAAAGCTTGAATATACTCCTGCATAGCCTAAAGTGAGACTACCTTTCTTAATTTCTTGTGTACCTTGAATTAAAGGTCCTACAATGTCTTCAGCGACATCCATCATTTTATATAAATCTATTCCAACGTCATATCCTAAACGATCCATCACAGCGAGCAACACCTCTGTTTGTGTATTACCAGCACCAGCACCTAGACAGCGAACACTTCCATCGATGCGCGTCGCACCTTCTTCGATTGCAGCGAGTGTATTGGCTACAGCAAGCGACATATTATTATGCGCATGGAAACCAATTTCTACATCTAAGTTTTCTCGCAATGCTTTCACACGTTCACGCACTTGATCAGGCAATAAAGCTCCTGCTGAATCCGTGACATATACTGCTTCAGCTCCGTAACTTTCCATCAGTTTTGCTTGCTCAACGAGTTTTTCAGTTGAAACAGAATGTGCCATCATTAAAAATCCAACTGCTTCCATACCTAACTCACGTGCATAATGTATATGTTGTGCAGAAACGTCAGCTTCAGTTGAATGTGTTGCGACACGTACTAATTTCGCACCTATATCACTAGCTTGTTTTAATTCATGGATTGTTCCGATTCCAGGCAAAAGTAGAACTGCAATTTTTGATTGTTTTGCTTCCTCTACCGCTGCTTCAATTAATTTAAACTCATCGACAAGCGATTTTCCATATTGAAGTGTCGATCCGCCTAGGCCGTCTCCATGACTTACTTCAATGTAATGCATACCTGCATCATCAAGCCCTCTTGTAACATCTCTTACTTGTTGTTCTGTAAATTGGTGTGCCACCGCATGACTTCCGTCACGAAGACTGACTTCTGTTATTTTTATATCTTTTCCTTTTTGATTTGCCATGTAAATGCTCCTTTCTATATATTATGATGTAACCTTTAATTTTCGTGCGAAATCTTCGCCAACTTTCATAGCAGCAGCAGTCATAATGTCTAGGTTACCTGCGTATGTTGGGAAGTAATCGCCAGCGCCTTCTACTTCTACAAAAATAGTAACCAAATTATCATCAAACAATGGTTCCTGTTTTAAATGATAACCCGGTACATATTCTTGAACAGTTTTAACCATATCTTTAATTGCTTTCGTTATTTTTTCTTCATCCATGTGCTTTACTTCACAATAAATCGTATCACGCATCATAATTGGAGGATCAGCAGGATTTAATATAATTAGCGCTTTTCCTTTATCCGCGCCACCAACCTCTTCAATCCCGCGACGAGTTGTTATTGTAAATTCATCAATATTAGCACGTGTTCCTGGACCAGCACTTAAGCTGGAAATTGTAGCGACAATTTCTGCATATGTGACATCTGCCACTTCGTTAACCGCATGAACCATCGGAATTGTCGCTTGCCCTCCACATGTAATCATATTAACATTATCATATCCTTTGTCTGTATCTGTTTCTCCAACAGCAGGGCTAAAGAATGGTCCAAGTGCAGCAGGTGTTAAATCAATCAACATCTTGCCTAAGTCTTTTAATACTTCAGCGTGTCTAATGTGCGCTTTTGCAGAAGTCGCATCGAAAAACAAGTCGGCAATATCCGGATTCTCAATAATTCCATCAATTCCGTTCGTAAAAGTTTCATATCCTCTTTCTTTTGCTCTTTTGATTCCATCAGAATCAGGATCAATACCAACCATTGCGGTCAATTGAATAACATCACTTTTTTCCAGCTTAAACATTAAATCAGTACCAATATTACCTGTACCGATTATGGCAGCTTTTATTTTAGACATCTTTGTTCTCCTCCTTATAAAATTACTTTATTTTCTAAATTACATTATCATTTAAATGATACACTTACTTTGCCAAGTTCACCAAAATCTGCTTCGATGCCATCGCCAGCTTCTACAGAAACCGCACCAGATAAAGCACCAGGTAGAATTAACTCTCCTTTTTTCAAAGTAATGCCAAAATCAGATAACTTATTAGCCAACCAAGCGATTGCTTCAGCAGGATGTCCTAGAGCTGCTGATCCAGCACCTGTTGCAATAATATCGTTATTTTTTATTAACGTCATTCCATTAGTACGTAAGTTAACTTCGTCTAATGTTTTTTTCTTATCACCTATGACGACCTTTGCTGATGATCCGTTATCGGCAACAGTATCAATTAGTTTAATTTTCCAGTCAGCAATTCGGCTATCGATAATTTCAAGAGTCGGAACTACATAATCAGTCGCCATAATAACATCTAAAAAAGTAATGTTCGGTCCGACTAAATCTTTGTTCAACATAAATCCGATTTCAGCTTCTACTCTAGGTGCAATCATTGTTTTAGTGTCAATTATTCCTGCATGATCAACATACATGTCATCAAATAAATGTCCATAATCCGGTTCATCCACCTCGAGCATTTCTTGCATCGCTTTACTAGTAAGACCAACTTTTTTACCAATTACTTTTTTCCCTTGATTTTCTTTCAATTTCACTGTTTCTAACTGGATGTTGTAAGCATCTTCGACAGTTAACGTATCATCACGATCTGTTAGTGCTTTAACTTCTGTCATTTTTTCTTCCGCTTGGAATAGTTCTTTTGCATAATCTGTCAATTTTGTTGTCATTTATATTTTCCACCTCGTTTATACTAAAAACACATCTTTTAACAATGCTTGGCATTGTAAAGCTCCATGTAAAAAAGTTGTGGAACTTCCTTCTTCTTGATATATATCTATAAACAAACGAAAGGTGAATGATCGGTTCACCTTTCGTATCCGTTTTACTTTTTAATCGTAATCGTTTTTGCTTCTGTATAGAATTCGAAACTATTTCGTCCGCCTTCTCTACCGATTCCGCTAGCTTTCGAGCCGCCAAATGGTGTTCTTAAGTCTCGGATATACCAGCAGTTGACCCATAATAGTCCTGACTCAATGGAAGAGGTTACACGTTGGGATCTTCTTAAATCGTTTGTCCAAACAACCCCAGCAAGTCCATAAATAGAATCGTTCGCTATTTCGATAGCCTCTTCTTCCGTCTTAAACGGAATGATGACTGGAACAGGCCCAAAAATTTCTTCCTGTGCTACACGCATTTTATTGTCCACATCATACAATACTGTCGGCTCGTAGAAATTACCATCTTCTAGGCCTTCAATTTGTTTCCGTTTTCCGCCGTATGCAAGCTTTGCTCCTTCATCTAAACCGATTTGGACATAATTGTCTACAGACTCCAAATGATTCTTAGAAACAAGCGCTCCCATTTCAGTGTTTTGATCAGTTGGATCTCCCACTTTAATTTGTTTGACAGCCGCGACAAATTTATCTAAAAACTCGTCATAAATGCTTTCCTGTACTAATATTCTTGACCCAGCTAGACAAATTTGACCTTGATTTGTAAAGATTGCTTCAATTGAACCTTCTACCGCTTCATCTAGATCCGCATCTTCGAATACAATATTAGCAGACTTTCCACCAAGTTCTAAAGAAACTGGTGTAAGACTTTTAGCTGCATTCGTCATTACAGTTTGACCAGTACCTGATTCACCAACGAATGCCAAACGTCGAACCTTTGGATTCTCGGACATTTCTGTTCCTACTGTGCTACCAGGACCTGTTAGTATATTCATTACACCTGGTGGTAGGCCGGCTTCATTGGCAATCTCTCCAAATTTAACAGCACTTAACGGAGTATCAGAAGCTGGTTTTATGACGATAGAATTTCCTGCAGCAAGTGCAGCTGATGCTTTCCAAGTCATTTGCATGAATGGCAAATTCCAAGGAATAATCAAACTTACTACCCCGACTGGATTATACTCTGTATATGACATAAATTTACCCATATCATAATGTTCATTCACCATATATTTAGCCATTTCAGCAAAAAATCGGAAGTTTTTTGCTGCTCTAGGGATATCAAATCCTCTACTTTCGGAAATTGGTTTCCCAACATCTAATGTTTCAATCATCGCTAACTCATCAACGTTTTCCAAAATTAAATCAGACATTCGGCATAAAATTTCACAACGTTCTTCTACAGGCATTTTACTCCAAACACCGCTTTCAAATGTACGGTCTGCAACATCGATCGCTCGTTTTGCATCCTCCGCACCAGCATTAGCTACCGTTGCCAATTTTTGATTTGTTGCCGGATTAATTGAGTCGAATGTCTCGCCAGAAAGTGCATCAACATACTTACCATCGATAAAGAGCTTAGCGTCTTGAATAAGCTCTTTATTGTCCGCTATTGTTTTTGTCATATATATCCCTCCTAGTCTTCGACTTCGACGACCATTTCAATTTCAATGGCTGTGTTGTTTGGTAACTGCGCCATACCGACTGCTGATCTACCATGCTTACCTTTCTCACCAAACAATTCTCCTAATAAATCAGATGCACCATTAGCGACGATCGGCTGTTCAGTAAAGTCTTCTGTAGAGTTTACCATAACAAGAAGTTTCACAAACTTTGTAACCTTACTTAATTCGCCCATCTCGTCCTTTATCACCGCTAATAAGTTTAACATGGACTGCCGGGCTGCTAAACACCCTTCATCTGTGGTCAAATCACGACCCAGTTTTCCATGATATTCATCTACACCTTGTCCAGCAGTGAATATAAGATTTCCTGTACGAATACGACTAGCGTAAGTTCCAACTGCAGGCCTTAGTGCAGGTAATTCCAGTCCAAGTTCTGCTAATTTTTTTTCTGGTGTCATTTATTTGTCACTTCCTTAATATCGATGTTTAGTACGTCTAATGCATTCAATCCTAAAATAGCTTTTCTTTCTTCTTCTGTTAATTCGATTGTATCGTTGATTACTTTACCTGGATTAATTTCTCTTAATAGGAACGGATAATCGGAACCCATGACGATTTTTTCATAACCGAAACGATCAATTAAATATTTCAAGTTAAGTGGATCATAATTTAAAGAATCAAAATAAAAGTTTTTCGTATAATAGCTTGGTGGATTACTAATTTGACGAAGGTCAGGCCAAACGTTCCAACCTTGGTCCAAACGAGGCAAAATATACGGGAATGACCCTCCACCATGAGCAAAGATGATCTTTAAATTAGGATACTTCTCTATTACTCCACCATTTACTAGGCTAGCAGCAGCAAGCGCTGTTTCACTCGGCATCCCAACAGTGTACATAAAGTTATGGCGTGGAAACCTCTCTCTGCCAAGTGTCTCCCATGGATGCACAAATAGTGGGACTTGCCATTCTTCAGCCTTTGCAAAAAACTTAGTAAATGCTGGATCATCCAAGTTATTGCCATTTATATTCGTACCAATTTCGATACCTTTTAAACCTAGCTCTTTCACACATCTTTCCATTTCACGAATAGAGGCATCGACATCTTGCATTGGTACGGTTCCTAGCCCGATAAAACGAGTTGGGTACTTTTCGACAGTTTCAGCTATAAAATCATTTTGGATCTGCGCCATTTCTTCTGCGGCATGTGCTTCAGCCCAATAAGAAAAAGTAACCGGAATCGGTGAGAGAACTTGAATGTCGACACCTTCTTTCTCCATGTCTTCAATTCTTTTTTCTGGACTCCACACTTGATCAGTTACTTCACGGAACACATTTCCTTCCACCATAATATTCGCTCCGCAAGAACATGTTTTTTCTAAAGTAGGCCAGCGTCCACCACCATATTTTTCGACAAAGTTTGGGATATCTTCTGGAATAATATGTGTATGAAAATCTACTCGCATTTCCATAACCCTACTTCCTCTGGCATAACATGACCGCAATTGTCACAAGTTCTTAACTCCTCACTTGAATTGAACTCTTCAATTGCCGCCTTTAGCTCTGTTGCAATATCTGAAAGCTCTAACGTTACACGGTGCATCTCATGGTCACAGTTATCACAGAACCATACCATGTGTTCTTCAGCACCTTCTGCACGCGCTTCTTCTATTACCATCCCGATTGTGTCTGCAACACGGTGTGGCGAATGAGGGACATTAGCTGGAAGCATGAATACTTCTCCTTCTTTTACCGTTACAACTTGTCTTTCTCCCTCGTCATTGATAATTTCAACATAACAGTCGCCTTTAATCTGATAAAAGAATTCTTCAGCCGGACTTATATGGAAATCACGACGTCTGTTTGGTCCGCCAACCATCATTACAATCATGTTAGAACCAGGAAACATTTCTTTGTTATTAACCGGCGGCTGTAATTGACCTTCGTTTTCATCGATCCATCCTTGCAAACTAACTGCGTTGAACTCTCTTGACATATGATTACCTCCGTTTATTTATAATGTAGTAAATGTTTAATAGTATTCATCTTTTGAAGGCGCTTGCATTAAGAATGCCTTCATATAATTCATTACAATATTTATCTTAATAGAACTGTTACTCTAACACAACAAGTTAATTTCACAATATTAAACTTTATTGGATTTCAAATTTGCTTTCTTTGTTTTAACGATTTATTGCGACTTTTTCAATATACATAGTCTATTTTCGTTCTGACATCGGCTTCCCACCAGCAGCCCATCTGGATGGAGGTACTTCTTGTACGAGAACACGCACCCTTTCTTTCGAAACATCCAGATGTTCTGCAGTAGTTTTAGTTAAACTTTCAATTAATGCTTTGATGTCACTATCTGATCTACCTTCCAGAATTTGAACATGAATAATCGGCATTGATTAATCCTCCGAAACTAACAATTTAATGAAACAAATTTCAGCAGCAACTTGTGTTCGTTGTGACACTTTTAAGCAAGGAGAGGAACAGCTTGCTCTATTTTACCTTCCGAAATTAATTTTCTGATTCTAGTCGAAGAAATCCTTTCGCCTTTCGGACAAGACACTTGATTAATCGTAATAACCGTGAAATGTTCTTTCAATAAATGAATATCACCCGATCGTTTGTACCCGAACCTAAAATCATCTCCAACAATTATAAGTGATGGATTTAACAAAGAAAGTTCTGTAATAAAAGATTGCGCACTTCTGTTCAAATATTCTCGGTTAAATGTTGCAATTACTGTATGATCCACACCCAATTTTTGAAACTTTCTTACCTTCTCCTCTGGAGTGGACAACATTTGTGCTCCTTGAAAGTAGGTACGAGGTGATTGATCGAACGTATAAATTACACTTGGCACGTTTAGAAACTTACTTTCTTGTACCGCACTCTTTATTACTTCTTGGTGTCCTTTATGAACGCCATCAAATGCCCCGATTGCTACAACTGATCCTGGTAAACTAATTTCTTCAGAATGATGAATTCGCACAATTCCTCCCCCTTTCCATCGTGATATATCCGATTTTATTTGATTATGCTTTTGACTTGTTGCTCTCTGACATTTCCAGTCCTTCTTGCAATGCGCGTTCCACTCTTGGATATGTTGGGTGATTGCGTTTGTGCGCATTATAGAACATGCCCATCTTTCTTACAGGGTCTCCTGAGTAGTAACGTTCGTATTGAACTAATCTTTGTCCAAATGCCTCTCCACAAAGATCCCATGCTAGTTTAAATAAACGAACACGTCTTTCTGATGTAACGTCCGTTCTTCCTGTATAGTATTTATGCATATCTTCGGCAATTGCTGGGTTATTGAAGTCTGCCTCAGAAGGTGACATTAATAATCCTCCTGCACCAATTGTCTGCAATACTTGGATTGCTCTTGGATATGTGTATGGCAATAGTCCTCTAATAGTCTCAAGTGGTACAATATTAGGTCTTACTTCACCAGTTTCAGTTACTTCGTATTCTCTCTCCGCCGTTCTAACTAAGGCTCTAATTGTTTCAGCTGATTGAATAACTTCAGATAACTGGTTTTGTACGTTTAGGAAACCGTCTACACCAATTGCATCTGCAACTGCACAAGCAACATCGGCTACAAATGAAATCTTCGCATAACCTCTAACTGCTGACTGGTGTGAAGGTTGTTGGTTAATTCCTGTACTTGCATAAAGCATGTTACCAGCTTCTACGTTTTGGTTAATGAAGACACGGTCCCATGGTACAACAACATCATCAAACACTAAAAGTGCATCTGATTCTTCAAATCTTGAAGCTAGTGGGTGATCCCATGTAGAACGTTCCCCTGTTTGAGCTTCTTCTCTACAGTACATTTTAATTCCTGGTGTATCTACTGGCAATGCAAATGAAATTGCATATTTTTCATCTCCAGGACTAAATCCAGGATATGAATAAATGATTACTTCATCTGTAATCGGTCCAAGAGTCGCTAACATTTTAGCACCTCTTACTACTAGACCTTCATCTGTTTCTTTTACAACTCCTAAGTGTGTGAACTCATCTTGTTGACCATGAGATGATTGACTTCTGTCGTTTTGTGGGTTTACAATCGCATGCGTTAAAAATAAGTCATTATCTCTAATATATTTATAATAGTTTACAATGTTTTCCGCATACATATCTCCATGTTTTCTATAAAACCAGTCGTTTGCAGCCATTCCTGTTACAACCGTATTTAAGAAATCTGGTGTTCTGCCCATTAATCCAAATGTAGATTCAGCCCAAGCTTCAAATACCTTTCTTCTCATTTGTAAATGCTCTGGTTTAGTAGGGGTTAAAAATGAATTACCGATACGCTTACCAGTTTCTTCACAAATATGTGTTATATCATCCTGATACTGCGGATCGTGTTGCATGTCATAAAGTTTCGCAATTTCTCTAATTGGTTGCGCGAAATACGGATGATCGACGACGTTGTCAATTTTCTCCCCGCCTAACCATACCTCCGATGCTTGTTTTCTTATACCATTAATATATTGCTCGCCAGTTCTAATACTCATTTTTCAATTTCCTCCTTTTATTATAAACTCTCAACAGAGTTATTCGTTGTTTGTAAAAATTGGGCTTTATGGAATAATAAACTTTCATTATTCGTATAAGCATAATCTTCCACTTTTCCTATAAACAAGACGTGATCTCCACCATCGTACTGCGCCCAAGGGGTGCACTCTATTGTGCCGACAGTGTCTTGTAAGCTTGGACCAACGTCAGAGTCTTCTTTCCACTTGATGTCTAATCCTTCCTGTTGTCTACCCGCAAACTGGAGGGCGTGTGGCCTTTGTTCACTTGATAAAATATTAATTACAAATGGTCTATCTTGTAAATCTTGGTATGCATTTGTATTTTTATCTATTGAAATCAGCACAAGTGGCGGATCCAATGATACGGAAGTAAATGAATTAATTGTTAAACCTTTTTTATTCCCTTCGTCATCATGGTAAGTAACAATTGTTACTCCAGTTGCAAAGTGTCCAAAACAATTTCTTAAATCTCTAGTATCCATATAATTTAACCTCCTATGTTTCTTGTTATTTATACTATAATTGAAAACGCTGTCACCCCTCAATACATAAATCTCATAACGTGAAACTTTATTGATTTTTTCATTTTTTTTATAAGTTTTTTTACTTTTCGCTTAAAAAATAACTGCTATCCTTTCATATGGCATAAGGCTTGACACCTATTTTCATCTTGGTGAATCGAATAATTTTAAACTTTAATCTTTATGATGATTTCAATCTTTTTAAACAAAAAACCATCCAAACTTTACAGAACATCTCAAAAGTTAGAATGGTTTTTTACTCTTTCTTCATCTATATCATATGTTGTAATTCTCTACTTGTGTACTCAACCTACTATTATATCGCAGCCTTATTTCGATTGTACGTTTGATGTAACTCTTTCACTATTGTATTTTGGTTTTTTACGGTCAATCAGAGCCGAAAGCACACTATGTAAAATTATTCCACTAAGCACTAATGCTATCCCAATAAAGGAACTAAGTTTAGGCATCGGTGCTCCTAGGAACAATAACTCCCCTAATAATGCAAAAACAACTGCTCCTGTTACAGTAGCCTCTACTCCTGCTAACTTATAGTTATCATGCTGCACCTGTTCTGTTGCATAAAAATATAACATTGTTGCAATAACACCTGAAAAGATTGCAACAACAAACGTCTGCCATAATTGATTTACACCTGGAGGTCCATAAGAAAACATCCCATAGATGGAAAGAATTATCCAAAAAGGCATAGACATAATTGTCATTCCTAGAACTCGCTGGGTTGCACTTAATTCCCCATCCACAACTTGCATCATTTTTCGATTTCCGAGCGGATAGGATACAGCGGCAATCAGGAGTGGAAAAATAGTCAATAGTACACCTGAAAGTGGCACTTCATTGGCATGCTCAATTTGCATGATAACAACTCCTAATATGATAACAGAAGAGATAATAACACTTTGTACAGGAATCGTTCTATTTTTTTTATTAATGAAAGGAACGAGTAACGATCCCGCAACGATATTCAACTGAAAGGTAGCCGCAACCAACCATCCCGGCGCATGGACTGTTGCATATGTAAGCGTTGCATAAAAAGTTCCAAAACCAACCGTACTCCAAATCAACCATGGAATAGGCTTTTTTCGTATATGTTGAAGTACCGGCATGACGTTCTTTTTACCTCTCACAATAAAAAGTAAAATGATCAACATAAAATAATACCGAAGCGAGGAACTCCACACCCAACTTCCCCCTGCAAGCTCCATGGATCGGTTGAATACAAATGCAAACGAGAAAAATAATGCGCCTACTAACCCTATTAAAATTGGTCTCACTGAATCACCTCTTACTATGTTCTATATACTTATAATTATATATACTTTATTGTTTCATTCATTTTTCATCAAATCAAGGAAAAAAGTTTCGAGCCAAAGATTGAACTGCCCCCTGTCAAGTAGACAGGTAAATAAACAAATTATTTTGAGGAGGCTGGGACATAACTAGCCCCAAATAAACAAAAACGGTTGTGTTTATCAATAAAAGATAAACGCAACCGTT
>Ga0079226_10002563_pt1 | contig 14046 bp, 16 predicted proteins | sample Poulit2014_FD_76345 | JGI IMG/M metagenome (GOLD analysis project Ga0079226, IMG submission 76345) | Agricultural soil microbial communities from Georgia to study Nitrogen management - Poultry litter 2014 | ecosystem: Environmental > Terrestrial > Soil > Agricultural land | place: USA: Georgia... | reverse complement strand
TGGCGCAAATGCTAGCCACACACCCGAATTACCTTGGCGTAAGTGCTGGCCAATTGTGGCCGTATTTGGTGCAAAGTATAGAGCATCATAATGCTTATGCGCTTTGGCACAGCCTGTTAGCTGCGTTGCAAACATTTCAGTTGTGGGCCATGGAGAATGCCACTGCCACGGGCACAGTATCCACACCGCTGCAGCTGTTAGGGTGGTGCGTGTTCTTTCTTTTACAGGGTGGGTTTGCTTGGGCTTTTGGGCAATTAATATGGGGCGCGCAAGCGCTTTTGCATCGCCACCAACAGGAAAACAAACATGACTAAAACCATAAGGTTGCGTTTTGTAATAGCGATGTTGCTGGTGTCGGTATTGGTAGTGTGGGGCATGCAGAGGCTACTTTCTGTGGAGCCTTCGCCGCATTATGTCACCCACGCTGTAGGAAGCAGAGCCTTTGGGGTGTTAGACGAGCGCGGCAAAAATGATTTGTTGGCCTTGCTAGAGCAAGAAATGGGGCGCTTGGAAGCGGGCGTTCATACGCCTTTTGATGCCTGGATAGACACTGAGGTAAACGCCGCTTTTGATGCGCTTGAGCAGCACCTAGAGGCTTATTTAGATTGGTATTTCTCCGCGCCTGCCAGTTATTTGCGGCTATACATGAGTTTGTTTGGTGATTTTACCGCTTGGGACACAGCGCAATTTGAGCAGCGTTTATTGTACGAAAGTGGCTTTGCACCGCGTATGCAGGCGTTGAGCACGGAAGCAGCCGAGCTTTATGCGGCATTAGTGCAAAAGCGAGTGGATGCTTTGCAACATGAGTTGGCGGCTTTTGTCGCAAGCAGAGGCGAGGTGCTAGATGAAAATGCGTTGGCAGCAAACGTAAAGTTTTTAGATGTGGAGTTACTAACACACCCCGATATGGTGGATGTGGATGCGTTGCGCGTGGCCTCATCCTTGGTAAGCGCTTCTGCCGTGGGTGCTGGGATGCTTACGGCATCGTTGTACCGCATGGGGGCGTTGGCCGCCGCCCGCGCTTTAGTGTCGCGTTTTATGGTGCGCTTGGGGGTAGCAGGAATGCGTGCCAGCGCAGCTGGTGCCGTGGGCACTGTGGGTACACCTGCGCTAGGGGCTACGGTGGGGGCCGTCACACTGGCCACTTTGGTGGGGGCTGAATATATGGCGTTGAATAAGCAGGAACGAGCATACCGCCCGCACATGGAACAAACGCTAGCTGCTGAATTACAGCGCGCTCGTGAGAACACTATGACGGCGCTACAAATGATGCATAATGAATTAACGCAAGAAATGGTTGCAAACATTGAACGGCTAACGGCTGAGCAGTTAGACGCTCGTGAGATTAAACACAACTTTAAAGTGCTGCAGATGGCACACTAATTAAGTATTTAGGAGAAAACGATGCCCCTTTTACTCATTAATGTGGCAGCAGCTATGCTTTTCATTGCTGTGTTGCCATTGCCTTATGGTTATTACATGTTGCTACGTTTGGTGGCCACTGTGGTGTTCGCATGGGGTGCCTACCTGAGTTATAACCGCGGTAAACAAAACCAAGCTGTGCTACTAGGGCTTTTAGTGTTGTTATATAACCCCATTATTTTGATTACTTTTTCCAAGATAATTTGGACGATTATCAATATTTGCTCTGCTATTTATTTGCTGGGTATTCGCGCAGAAATTCAAGATAAAGCCTAGCGGTTGCTGTGAGTAACAGGCCAGCTTTATGAGTTGGCCTGTTTTTTAGTAAGAAAAGAATTGTTCCCGCTGTTGTTGCAGTGCCCAAGCTGTATCAACATCACCTTGCACAAACTGTACCGGCTGGCCTGGCGCCAGTTGTGCCAACAGGCCTAAATCCACACGGTACACCACGCCTATTTTCAAATAACCACCAATGCTTTGTCGGTCGCTCATAAGCACCATGGGTTGCCCTTCACGGCTAATTTGAATGCTGCCTAAAGCAATGCCTTCAGAACGCAGTTCTTTTTCTGGTAGCGGCAACGCTGCGCCGGTTAAACGAAAGCCCATGCGGTCTATATGGGGGCTGAGGTGATAGGGGGCTGCGGTGAAAACTTGCTGTGCTGTGGGGCTGAAATCTGCAAACTGATAGCTCGGCATAAAGCGAATGCGCTGCCCAGCGTGAGGCAGTTTTTGCAGTGTGGGTGGGGTGTAGGCGGCGGGTTGTGTTGGCCGCTCTGCGCACAGCAGGGTGTCGTTGGCTTGTACTGGCGCGCCGTGACGATGGCCGCCTAACTGTTCTCGCGGCACGCAGCTTCTAGAACCATACAATAAGGGGGCGTCGAAACCGCCCTTAACGGCTAGGTACAAGCGCGTGCCACGGCCGCGGAAAAAGCCTACCTCAATGACATCGCCTTGTTTTACGTAAAAGCTAGACCAAGGAGTAACGTTGTTGCCGTTATGCTGAACGGGAATATCAGCCCCTGTAATAGCCACCATGGTGTTGTGTTGGGCTTGCAGGCTTACGTTGCCTAAGGTGATTTCAAGTACGGCGCTGTGGTGCGGGTTTTGTAATAGATGGTTTGCCCATAAAAAGCTGTATTCATCCAAGGGCCCACCTTGGCTAAGGCCTGCGCTTTGCGCGTGTTGGCGGCCGCGATCCACCAAGAGTGCTTGCCCCTGTGCTTTTAAAACCACAAAGCTCATAGCTCGCCTCCCTGTGCTAGGTATTCAGCGCGGCTAATAGGTTGAAAGCGAACGCTGGCGCCCACGCTGAATAAATGGCTTGGGGTTTTGTTTGCATCGAACAACACTGTGGGGCTGCGACCAATAAGATGCCAGCCTCCGGGGCTCTCCATGGGGTAAATGGCGGTTTGGTCGTGGGCGATGGCCAACGAGCCGCGCGGTACTTTATCACGTGGATTGTGGCGGCGAGGCAGTTGTAGTGCCGCAGGCAGTTGGCCCATAAAAGCAAATCCTGGGCTAAACCCCACAGCAAAAACGTGGTAAGTGCATTGGCTATGCAGGGCGATGAGCTGTTTTTCGTTGAGCCCTGTTTGAGCGCACACCCAGTGGAAATCTAGCCCGGCTTCGGGCCCATAATAAACCGGCACAGTAATGGTGTCGGTGTGCACGGCATGCGCTGTAAAGCTTGCCAACGTTTCCTTGGCCAAGGCCTGAACGCGTGCTAAACGCTGTGCGGGCGGTTCTGTGTGGCGTGGGTGAAAGCACAAGAGCAAGCTTTGATACGCGGGAACCGTATCGATTAATGCTGCCGCAAAGGCGTGGGTAAACGCTTGTTGTAAAGCCAATAGCTGCTGTGTGGTGGTGGCATCAAGTTCGCCATGCAAATACAGCATGAGGTCGGTTTCGCTCACCACTTGCACATGGAAGGTCATGGCGTTAGCGCAGCTCGTATGGCTTTAATGGTGGCCACGGCTTCTGCATTGTCGCCATGTACGCAGAGGCTATCGGCGGCAATAATAATGGGTTCGCCTTCTACGCTTGTAATAGGCTCGCCATGAGCGATGGCTGTGGCTTGGGCAATAATCTCCTCGGCGTTGGTAAGTACAGCGCCCCCTTCGCTGCGGTGTTGCAAGCGCCCGTCAGCGTGATAACGGCGGTCTGCAAACGCTTCAAACCACAGTGTTAAGCCAAATTGGGCAGCACTTTTTTGTAGCTGCTCTCGGTGTGCGCCGGCGAGCACTAATACGGGCAGTTCGGTGCTTAAAGAAGCGACGCCTTGGAAAACCCCTAAGCGCGTAGCTTCGTCGTGCAGCAGATCATGGTACAGGGCACCGTGGGGTTTTACGTAGGAGAGGCGGGCGCCATGCACTTCTGCCAGGGCATCAAGGGTATCAATTTGTTGAAACACGAGGTCGCACACATCGGCTTGGCTAAGTTGCATGGATTGGCGGCCGAAGTTTTCGCGGTCTGGGTACGAGGGGTGCGCACCGATCAGCACTTGGTGTTGTTGTGCGAGAGCGATGGTATCGAGCATGGTTTGACGGTTGCCCGCATGAAAGCCGCAGGCAATGTTGGCCATATGAATGTAAGGCATGGCCAGGTGCTCAGGGCCCTGGGGCACAATGTGGTCGGTTTCGCCTAGGTCACAATTTAAGGTTAGAGAAGGGCGCATGTATTTGCCTTTAGGTTAAGGTGGAATACGAACAGTTAGTATTTTGCTAAAGAATAAAGCTTGCGCTGTGGTAGCAGGTCGCGTTGCACGAGATCTTGTAGCTCAACAATGAAAGCTAGGGCGGCTACGGTGGCGCCTGATTTTTCAATCAGTTTGGCCGCTGCCGCTGCGGTGCCGCCGGTGGCTAAGAGATCGTCCACTAGCAGTACGCGATCCTCGGCTGTGCAATCTTCTTGGTGCAACTCTAACGTATCTGTACCGTATTCTAATGCATAGGGAATTTGGTGCACGGCCCGAGGTAATTTGCCGGGTTTTCTTATCATCACGCAAGGCAGCTGCAATTTGTGGCACAGTGGGGTGGCAAATAAAAAGCCGCGGCTTTCAACGCCAGCGATGAGGGTGGCGCCCACTTCTTCAGCGATTTGTGCAAGCCATTCTAAAATGCCGTTGAAGAGGGTGGGGTCTTTTAGTAGGGGGGTGATGTCTCTAAAAATAACCCCATCATTAGGAAAATGGGGCACATCAATAATGCTAGCCTTTACGCGTTGAGATAAATCGTTCATGGAATCCTCGGCAAGTAGCGTGCGCGCGTTAACGAATGGCGCAGCGTATCGTAAAAAACAGGCTAGATAATAGCTTGCATACAAATATTCATAAAGCATGCACAATAAGTGGTGATTCTTAGTGCTGTTGGGGTGGGTGTTAAGAACATTAGGCGCCAACAGCGATAAAAAACGTTCTTTTACAACACTTTTGTGCGTATTCTGCTACAAATATAATTGATATTTTCATGGGAAAGGAAAAGACGATGAAAACGAAGAAAATTTTAATGGTAGCTCTGTTGGCCACCACTTTTGGTGTAACGGGGTGTGCCAACAAGAGCATGTATTCAGGCGATGTGCACAGTGGCCGCAGTGCTAAAACAGCACAAAGCGTAACTTACGGGCAAATTGTTTCTGTACGCCCTGTTACTATTCAAGCTGAAAGCTCCGGCGTTATTGGTGGTGTTGGTGGTGGTGTTATCGGTGGTATTGCCGGTAGTGGCATTGGTGGTGGTAAAGGCCGCGACCTCGCCACCGCTGCTGGTGCGGTACTAGGTGCTGTGGCGGGTTCTAAAATTGAAGATAAAGCCAACCAAGTACAGGCGCTAGAAATTGAAGTGCGCACCGATGATGGCCGCAACCTCGTGGTAGTACAGCGAGCAGACCGTCAGTGGAGCCCTGGCCAGCGTGTACGTTTAATTGGTTCGGGTAACACCTTGAGTGTAGCGCCTGCGTATTAATCGTACGGCCCCTGCAAACGAAAACTAAAAGGCGCTTTATGAACTGACCCCAAAAAGTTGGATACACTTTTTGGGGTCTTTTTATGCCTACACAAAAGCGCTTAAAACGCTTTCTCCCAGTGGCCGTTGTTGTTTTGTTGGTAGGGAACCCATGCAATGCCCACAAAACGCATGGCAATATCGCGGCTAGTGGGTTTGATGGCCACTTCTTTGAGCTCTAGTGTTTCAGCATGGGTGGCATAATTTGCCAGTTGGTTCAGCTCTTTCTCTAGCTCGTTTTCCAGTGCTGCAATTTCTGCATTGGTTTGTTCTAAGGCTTCACGCGCTCTGGCAACATCACCACGATGTTGGTTAACGCGCGTGCCGCGGCGTACAGCTGTGCTTATTTTGCTGCTGCTGGGCGTTCGTTTATTTAAGAATGCACCGAACAGGGTGCTGCCCACGCTAAGCAATGCATCTAACTGGGTGCTTTGTGCTTTTTGTTCACGGCTTTCAAGGGTTTGTTCCCGCGAGAGGCGTCGGCGTTCCAAGGTTTGCAGTTTGCTTTCGTATTTCTTGCGTAATTTCTCTTTTTCTTCGTCACGCTGCTCGCGAATGGCTTGGGTGCAGCGTAGGCGGAAAGCTTGCTCTGTTTCGTTGGGCTGTGACATGAGTTTTAAAGGTGTATAGCGATAGCGAATTAAGGCGCCATCGGTGCGCAGCCAACGTTGGAATAAGTCTCCCCAGCTTTTGCTCGTTTTTGCGTTGAAAGAAACATCGGGCAACGGTTGGAAGGAAATGGCAGGGTTAGGCTCGGTGGTGAGCTGCTCTAATGCTATGGATAAGTTTTCGCCTGCACGCCAATCGCTAGAAACAACCCCTTCTGTTAACTCTGTGAGGCGTATAACACGTTGGTCTTCATTGACGTTGTACGTTTGGTTGCTGTAATGCACATCCGCTGCTGCTAACAGTAGGGGAAAGTAGGAAACGGCAGGGCTGTTAGTGTTGGCCGGAACAAATAACTGCTTGATGTCTGTTGAAATAAATGGCGCTGCGTTGCTTGTTGTGGCACTTGCGGGGGCGCTGTTTTGTGGTTTTGGTGGCATGGGTGGCTGTACCCCATGCGTTGGGGTTTCTTGGTTAAGCTGACGAATTTGGTCGCGCGTCATTGGGCCGGCTAAATAGGATAAAGCCCAGCGGGTACGAAAGAGGGTTGGCGCGTTGCTATGAACGTTGTGCAAAAGAAACGTTCGTTTCCCTAAGCGGCTAATGAGGTCGTTGAGTTGAGGGGCGTCGGCTGAGCCAGAGGTGGCGGTGTTGAGGCCATCGATGAGGCGCTTTTTATCTTGCTCGGTTTGAAGGCGGCCAATAAACCAAGTGCCGGCGTTAGATAAGGCTTTGTAATCAATGTCGATGGGGTTTTGTGTGGACAATGTTAAGCCCACACCAAAAGCCCGTGCTTGTTTTAATAAAGTAAGCAGCGGTTTTTTGGTGGGTGGCTCTGCCACTGGGGGTAAAAAGCCAAATAGTTCATCGATATAAAGCATGGCACGTAAGCTAGAGGTGCCTGTTTGTGAGCTCGTCCATGCCACCACTTCGTTAAACAATAGGCTCATAAAGAAATGACGCTCACTGTCGTTTAGGTGCGCTAGGGTGACCACTGCCACGCGGGCACGCCCATCTGGGGCATACAGTAGGTTTTGAATATCTAACGGTTCACCTTCTGTCCAAGCGGCGAAAGTGGGCGCAGCCATAACGGCGTTAATGGACATGGCCAGCTTGAGGCGGTCTTTTGCAGGAAAAATAGTATCCACCTCCATCACACCAAGCTGTTTTACCGGTGGTTGTTGTACTGCTTGTACTAAGTCCACCAAGTTAACATCGCGGCTTTCCTGCCACGCATGTTCAAGAATGGCAGACAGTAAAATTTGTTCTCGGCTGAGAGGGTCTGCATCTATGCCAACAAGGGTGAGCAAGCTACTAGCAGCGGTGGCTAAACGCTCGTTGAATAAATCGCGATCTGCGAGAATGTTTTGAGGTGGCGCCGCAAAAGAACGCAAAACACTAATAGGGGGCCCTGCGCTAGAGCCTGGGGTGTACACCACAACTTCAGCAGCCTCGCGAAAGCGCTGAATGCGCTCTGGCTATTGGCCCCAACTGGCCAACCCTTCGCGCCATTGGTCCGCTTGCTGTTGGCCGTATTCTGCTTTACTCATGCCTTTCTGTTCAGCTTCACGCGGGTCCACCCAAGGTTCAAAATCGCTGCCACGAAGCTGAGGGAAAGTGAGGGCTAAATTTGTTAAGTCGCCTTTGGGGTCAATGGCTAGCACAGGAATGCCATCGATGGCCGCTTCTTCTATTAAGCCAACACCCAAGCCGGTTTTGCCGCTGCCTGTCATGCCTACTATTACTGCGTGGGTAGTGAGGTCGCTTGAGTCGTAAAGCAGTAAATCTTCTTTATCATCCATGGAAGTGGGGTTTACTTCGCGGCCAAGATAAAAAACACCCAGTTGTTCGTAGTTCATGATACGTTTCCTAAAGATAAAAAATGATTATAGGGGAAGTGTGCCGAAACCCCAGTGTAAATAAAGGTATAAGTGTTGACGGTGCACTGTTCAAGGTACATGAAAGTGTGCGCCCCTTAGTTTTTACTTCGGTGTAGCTGTGATTCAGTTATAGTAAGTACGAATAGCTAGCAAATTTACATAATAAAGATAATAAGGAATGAGCATGCGAAAAGTAATTACGTGTATCGATGGCTCTGTGTTTGCAGACGACGTGTGTAATGCGGGTATTTGGGCTGCAAAACGGTTGGCGTCGCCGCTTCTTTTTTTACATACAGTGCAAAAAGAAAAGTGGGCTGATTCACTCGAGTACGCTGGCGCCTCTGGTATGAAAGACAGAGAGGAATTGCTCAATGAGGTGGTCCAACTTGAAGCGAAACGCCACAAGTTGGTGTTGCAGCTAGCCACCGACATGTTGAAGGAGGCTGAAGCAAAAGCCGCTGAACAGCAGTGCGAAAATGTCTCTCGTTCGGTACGTGAAGGGGCATTGGTGGAAGTTTTAGATACGTTGGAACCAGAAGCTAGCCTGTTTGTGGTGGGCCGTTCTGGTGAAACCTACGATAAAAGCTTTAGCGCGTTAGGCTCGCAAATTGAGCATTTAGTGCGCCAAGTGCAAACCCCATTATTGATTGCCAACAAAGATTTTACGCCTCCGCAAAGTTTTATGTTGGCGTATGACGGGCGCAAAACCACCGACAGCATCGTCGACCGTATTATTTCAAGCAGCTTGTTAAATGGAATGGATTGCCATTTAGTAACGGTGCGTACCATTAGGCCGCAGCAGCAAGAAAAATTTAAAACAGCGGAGCGGCGCTTACAAGACAGTGGCTTTAACGTGATACCCGTGTGGCTGGAAGGTGATATTTTCACAGCATTAATGGCGTATCAGAAGAATAATGATGTGGGTATGTTAGTGATGGGGGCTTTTGGTGGCTCTAAAATTCGCCAAGTATTTATGGGCAGCAACACCATGAAAGTGATGGAAAACACAGCGTTGCCGTTGTTGGTGGTGCGCTAATAGCAAAGATGCGGGCTATTTCAGCCCGCATAGCAATGAATAAAGCTGGGAGCAAGGCCATCCTTGGCCTGGGAGATACGGTGAAGAGAGACATCGTATGCTCGCCAGCAAAATCAATATACTGTCATTATGGACAGTGCGCAAGCACTTTAAGATGCCAACCAACCTTCGTTATCTGCCTGTTGCCAAAAAGGCAGTAATTGGCGCTCAAAAAAATCTTTTACCCAGCCTTGTTGTTGCCAGTGCTCGAGCAGGGGAGCTATCGCTAAGTTGATTTCGCGCGTAGCAAAGGTTTCATCAATGCTAAGCTCTTGCAGTAATTCAGCTACTGGTATTTCTGCGCAATACTCGTAGAAGAGGGTAACGCCCAAGTTGGTGATTTCTTCCACATAAGGGGTTTCGCGGAATTCTTGCCAAAAGTTGATGCCTGATGCAATGGCCTCTTTAATATCTTGCTCGCTCGCGTATTCACGCAAAGAAGCTACTTTTTCGTTCTTAATATTATCCCAATTGCTAATGATGGCATCACGTAGCGCGCCGCTTTCAATGGCTTGCTCCAAACGAGTTTCGCTGCCTTTGATAATGGCACTAATGTTGTGGCTTAAATAGCGCTTGATGTTTTCCTCTGCTGATTTTTCAAAACCAGAGGTGGCTTTGCCCACCACTGAACGGCCTAGTTTAAACATAGAACCTGCGCCAGGAATGCTGCTTGCCATTTGTTCAGCTTTGGCGGTGCCTTGTTCCATAAAGCCTGTGATGCCGCGATAAATGAGGTCGGACACTGCGTTGACCACGAGACGGTTACGTGTGAAGCGACGAATGAGTTTGCGAAAAGCATTCAGCGATAAAACTAGATCCACAAATTCTGTGAGCTCTTTCTTGTCCAAAAGATCGCGCCATCGTAGTTCATCTAATTTAGGGTGGTGGTAAACGCGCAAGGCAATGTTGCTGAGAGAGTCCGCTAAATCCGGCGAAATAGGAATGCTAGTGTTGTAATGCAGCGCCATAAATCGCACGTGATCTTCGGGCAAATAATCGCGCACGGTATGAGTGCTTGCCTTGGTGTAAAAATCCTGCACTTCAGCCTCAACAACTTGGCTGAATTGTTCTGTGCTGACACGGGTCACGAAATAATTAACTTGCGCGTGGAATAATTGCTGCGCAAGTGGAGAAAGCGTTGTAGCAGACATACAACCTACCTGTGGCTATTTATTATTAGAAAGGTAAGCATACCGCACCGGCTTTTAAGGTCTAGTACTCTGTGGCCAGCAGCACAGGGATGTATAGTTAAAGGCTTGTGGATGATGTTTGCCTGGTGCTGTCGCTTTTTTACACAGGTGGGCAATAACGGTCAGCGGTTATTTTGCGTGTTATACTGCGCAACTTATTCATGGTTTACAGTAGGCAGAGCATATTGATCACAGTGCAAGCAAACGCTCTTTTTTGTGAGCGCGATGCAAGGGTTCTTTTTGATGGGCTCTCTTTCAGCGCCACGAGTGGTGAAATTTGGCAGGTGGTAGGCCCCAATGGGGCGGGTAAAACCACTTTATTGCGTATTTTAGCGGGTTTATTTCAGTTTTTTGAGGGCGAAGTGAAATGGCTAGGCGCCGAACAAGATATTGCTAAGCCCTTGCTGTACTTGGGCCATCGGGCCGGTTTGCGTGAAGAGCTCACCGCAGAAGAAAACCTGCAGTGGTTGGCGGCTTTACATCAGCAGCCTCAGGGCGATATTGCCGCCGCCCTGGCTAAAGTAGGTTTGCGTGGCTATGAAGATGTATTTGTGGCAGATATGTCTGCCGGCCAAAAGCGCCGTGTGGCGCTTGCCCGCCTGTGGTTGCCGGGCAAACAAGTGTGGATTCTCGATGAGCCTTTTACTGCCCTTGATGCGGGTGGTGTCACCATGATGGAAAACAGATTGCGTGAATTTGCGCAGCAAGGTGGATTAGTGATTTACACGTCGCACCATAAAGTAGATGAGGATTGCAAAATTATTCAGCTTGGCAAAAAAGCAGGGGAGCAATCATGAATTTGTTTTGGGCCTGCATACGCCGTGAATGGATGGTAAATATTCGTCGCCCAAGTGAGTTAGTGAACGCTTGGTTCTTTTTTATAGTGGTGGTGAGCTTGTTTCCACTGGCCATTGCACCGAAGCCTGAAACGCTGCAAGTTATGGCGTCGGGCATTATTTGGGTGGCCGCTTTGTTGGCGGTGCTGTTGTCCATTGAAAGCTTATTCCGTGATGATGAAAGCTCGGGCGTGCTAGAGCAGTTGTTAGTGGTGCCCCATGAAATGATATGGGTGGTATTAGCGAAGCTGCTTGTACATTGGCTGATGATTGGGCTGCCCTTAGTGCTTGTTTCGCCCTTGTTGGGTTACATGTTGCAATTGCCGCCCGAATTGCTTCCCGTAGTAATGTATTCCCTTGCGCTTGGCACGCCGAGTTTAATTGTAATCGGAGCTATTGGGGCAGGGTTAACCGTGGCATTACAGCGCGGTGGTGTTTTGCTATCCTTGCTCATTCTGCCATTGTATGTGCCGGTGCTCGTATTTGGTGCCGGTGCTATTCAGCGCGCTATGGCTGGCCATGATATTCATAGCGCATTGGCAATATTAGGTGCTATTTTAGCGCTCACTGTCAGTTTGGGCCCATGGGCCATTATCCAAGGATTAAAAATCTCAACAGGCGATTAAGGCAAAAGAATGGCTAACAATAAACAAACGGAACAGCAGCCAATGTGGCCGCGCCACTTTGTAATTAGCAGTGTGCTGGGCTTGTTTGCTGCTTTAATAACGTACTTTTTTTGGGATGTTCCCACCACCAATAAAACAGTAATTTTAGTGGGTGGTTATGTAATAGCTTGGTTCTTTTATTTGGGAGCTATCAAAAAACCAACCTGGTATTGGCAAAAAATAGTGTTGTGGTACCACCAATTGGGGTCGCCACAGCATTTTTTCCGCATTAGCGGGTGGTGGTTACCTTGGCTTACTTTAATTGCTGCTGTGTTGTTGAGCGTAGGGGTTGTGTGGGGGCTCGCGTTTGCACCGGCTCATTACGAACAAGGCAACAGTTATCGGATTATTTATCTGCACGTACCAGCCGCTAGTGGCGCTTTAATGGGCTATATGGCCATGGGTGTTTGTGGAGCAGTGGCACTTATTTGGCGTTTAAAAATGGCCGAAGTAATGATTAAAGCCATTGCCCCTTTTGGTGCTGTGTTGGCTGCTATTTCGCTCATTAGTGGTGCTGTGTGGGGCAAACCCACGTGGGGCACTTACTGGGTATGGGATGCACGCCTCACCTCCATGCTTATTTTGTTCTTTTTATACTTGGGTGTAATGGCCATTCAAAACGCGATGGATGATCCACGTCAAGCAGGTAGGGCGGCGAGCTTGTTAAGCGTGGTAGGTGTGATTAATGTGATTATTGTGCGCTATTCAGTGGATTGGTGGCACAGCCTGCATCAAGGCAGTTCCATGTCTATGTTTGGCGCCGCGCGCAGTGAAATTGATCCGAGCATGCTGTGGCCTTTGCTGCTGTGTATGTTCGGCATGTATTTCTTATTTGCCGTTACGGTTTTTATACGAACCCGAACTGAAATTCTCTGGCGTGAACGCCGCAGCCGTTGGGTGCGCAAGGAGATTGAAAATGTACTTTGATTCTTTTGCTGAATTACTAGCCATGGGCCGTCATGGGCCTTATGTGTGGAGTGCTTTTGGTAGTGCGGTGGTGCTGTTGGTGGCCAATACTTGGCTCGCTCAACGGCGTTATCGAAAGGTAAGAAAAACCCTGGCGCAACAATATCGCCGTCAATCTATGCAGGAGTCATAATGAATCCAGTACGTAAACGTCGTTTACTCTTAGTGGTCGGAGCGTTGGCCGGTTTGTCCTTGGCCATTGGCTTGCTCTTATACGCTATTTCTTCAAACATTAATTTGTTCTACTCCCCTGAGCAGGTGGTAGCGGGTGAGGCGCCTATCGGCAAAAACATTCGTGTGGGTGGCATTGTAACGGAGGGCAGTGTGCGCCGTAATAAGGAAAGCCTAGATGTGATGTTTGACGTTACCGATGGCTCAGGTGAATTCACCATTGCTTACGAAGGTATTTTGCCCGACTTATTCCGTGAGGGGCAGGGTATTGTGGCCAACGGCATGCTCGTTGAAACCGATGGCGACATTCTATTTAGAGCACATGAAGTGCTTGCTAAGCACGACGAGAGCTATACCCCGCCTGAAGTGCAAGATGCGCTAGATAAAGTGGAGCGCATGAAGGAAATGTCGGATTACATGAAAGATAAAAAGTAAGTTTGTGCACCGACTTGAACCCCATCATGTAAAAAAGTAATGCATGGTGGGGTTTTTATTGATAATCATTATCATTGGTGTTATTCTCGACCCCATTCTTGTCGCCGTTGCGGCGCCCAGCTTTATCTAGCTACCTACAATTTCTTTCCTTGGGCCGTGCATTGGTGGCTTTTTTGCTTTCCCAGTTAGCTAGCGCTATTAAGGTTGCTCTTATGAAACACATCGCCTCTCTCTCGTTGTTGCTGTTCCTGTTGTTCTGTGCTCCTGCATCGTTTGCCGATAACACCGAGGCCCCTGTACAAGCCGTTGAGCAAACATTGGTTTCTACCGCTGAAACTAATGTTGAAGAGGGGGCTAAAGCCGCTGCTGGAGCCGTTACGCCTGCCGTGATGGCGCAAGATTTAAGCCCCATGGGTATGTATCGTGGCGCAGATGAAGTGGTTAAATCGGTAATGATTGTGCTGCTCATGGCCTCTTTTTTAACTTGGGCGGTGTGGATATTTAAAACGATTCAACTGCGTGTGGTGAGAAAAAATACGCAATTAGTATTAACAGAGTTGGTACAAGCGGAGAGTTTAGCGGCCGCTAATGAAAGCCAAGGTGATGCCCAAGGAGCAGCGGGTGCTTTGCTAAGTGCTGCGCGGTTAGAAGTAGAGCTGTCTGCACGCGGCACGGCTACAGATGAAGGCATAAAGGAACGAGTGGCAGCGCGTTTAGAGCGCGTGCACGCTTCAGCTTCACAAGATATTCGCCGCGGCATTAGTGTGTTAGCTACCACAGGAGCTGTGGCACCCTTTGTTGGGTT